>Ga0316231_1000751_pt1 | contig 42400 bp, 37 predicted proteins | sample TBH18027metaG_FD_206002 | JGI IMG/M metagenome (GOLD analysis project Ga0316231, IMG submission 206002) | Freshwater microbial communities from Trout Bog Lake, Wisconsin, USA - TBH18027 | ecosystem: Environmental > Aquatic > Freshwater > Lake > Hypolimnion/Profundal zone | place: USA: Wisconsin... | reverse complement strand
TGTTTTTGTGTTCTTGGTTTTTGGTCATAGTGTTTGCGGCAACTGCCGCTCGCTTTTGTCTTACGCCCTGCACGACCAAGGCCCGCGAATCAGGGCGGCGGCGGGGGAGCCTTAGAGGGTCCCGCCTTCCGTGCCCCCTGATGCCAGCGGGCCAGTGAGGGCGAAAGCAAAAACGGCGGCGGAGCAAATACAGACCGAAAATCAAAGGACAAAAAGGCGAGGGGACCCCGCGGCGGGGAACGCCCAAAGCAGCGGTGATCCGCGCGGAGCGGCCAAAGCCGATTTCTTAATGGACGCCGAAGGCGGGAAGAACCGCGCCCTACGGAGTCCAGAGGGATCGTCCCCTTTGGCACAGGGCCGCGAACAGCCGGCCTGTGTCAGCAGGTCAATCAGGACTTCCGCGCCGGGGAGCGAAGCGGCGGGCGAGAGCGAGGGCGGGTGCGCGTCTGACGTGGCCAGACGGTTCGTTTGGCCACGTCAGGAGCGGGGCGGCAAAAGCGAGCGGGGGCCGAGGCCAAAACGCGAAGGGCCGACCGGGGACCCCCTTGGGGCTGGGCGGGCAAGCGGGTAAAAACGGGGGCGCGTAAACAAGGACCAAGGACGAAGGCACCAACTTGGGGGCGATCAGCCTGGGGTCACGGGGGCGGCGCCTGAGCAACCCCGCCGCGCCATGCCGGCAGGGTCCTTTTTCACGGGCGTCTGAAGTCGTTGGCGGGGCAGACCTGCCAAGCCGATTCGGCTTTGTATTTGCCAAGGGCGATCCCATCGACAAGGGAGAGCACCGGGGAATTGAGCGCTTGGTCATATTCCCAGCCCCACCAGTCAACGATCCACCCTTCAACGAGGGCAAAATCATGCCCGCCAGCCAAGGCGCCGACAAGCGTCTGCGGGTCATCGCGGTCGATATGGTAGCCGGCAACGAACCCCCGGAACTTCTTGGCGAGCAGGCGGGCGCCGTGAGTGCAGATCCCGCAGTGCCTTTCATATTCCGAGAGCGCCGGACCGATGGCGGACGGCCAGAAGTAAAAGCCGCGCTCCTCATCGTATTCCATCGAGGCCGTGAGCCGGGCGCATTCGGCGAGCAGTCGGGCCTTATTCATGGCCCGGCCCTCCTTCGCCGGCGCCGTACGGCGGTGCCTCGGGAGGTTTGATGTTTAGAATGTAGTCGGCTGCCTTCTGGGCTTGGGCGGCTGCCTGAACAACCAGCTTGTTGTCCTTTTTCAACCGTCCAAGCCACCCTTGGATGTAGGCGGCGGAATTCTCGAGGGTGCGGTCCAAAACTCCGGAATGGCCACAGAGGAAAGCGGCGCCCATCTCGGCGATCAATTCCTCCTTGGAGTAGGGATCGGAGCCAAAGCCGCTGCCGTCTGTGAGGGTCGGACGATTTAGGCGGGAAGGGTGGCCGGTGGAGTGGCAAAGCTCGTGGTAGATCGTGGAAAAAAACTCGTGGTCGGTCTCAAACGCGCTGCGGTCGGGCATTGCGACAAGATCCTGCGCGGGCTGGTAAAAGGCACGGTTCATCCCGTGGCGGATGTGCGGCGGGTTTGGCATCCGTGAGACAATTTCGTCCGCCGGAGTCAGCAGAGGGACACCGGGGTTTTCCGGCACGAGATCAACCTTGATCGCCTCGCACTGGTTCAGGTTGAAGACGTGGTAAAACCTCAAGAAGCGGATCTGCTTTTCCTCGCCCGTTTCCTCGTCCTCGATCTTGGTCGGTTTCCAGAAGACCACCGGGCAGGCCTTCTCGCCCCTCCGGACATTGCCGCCGAGCTCCTTGACCTGATTGAACGTGAGCCAGTAGGGGGACTCGTAGTTCATCGCCAGCAGGAGAAAGACGTTGATCCCGCGATAAGCGCGCCGGGTGATCAAGTTGCGGGGGAAGGCAAGAGCAATGTTCCACGGCTTGCGCCACGGGATCGTCCCCGCTCCCAAGAGGTCGATGATCCGCTGGGTGATCCGGTCGTAAGCGCTTCCACGGTGGGAACGCGCCGGGGTGTGGGAGAGGTCCGTCCGCTCACAATCGGATTGGCTCAGGTGGCCCTCCCCTGGGGTGATATGGCTGTTTTTGTTATGGTTCATGGTGGTGTTTCGCGTTTGTATCCGCCTGCTCGGCTTGGTCTGTGTCCCTCACGAAACAGGCGATCGAGGCAGGGCGGGTAGCGGCGGCGCGCCCGCCAGGGAGGAACCGCGTCAAGCCCCCCTGCCGGAAGGGAGCCCGTGGGGGACACAGCAAAGGCGAGGGCGGAGGCGAAACCCAAATGAATAACAAAAAGGCCGGGGCAGCCCGTAGGGGAAGGCACAGGCAGCAGCCGCTGATCCTAAGCGAAGCGCGCGCGGCCAGCAACGCAATGGCGGCGAAGCCGGGGAATACCGCGGATACGGGGGCCAGAGGGTTCGACTCTTTTCCCGCAGAGGAGACCCTGCGGTTACCGCGAAACGCCACATAGTGCAAAAAGAGCTTGAAATCCGCTGACGCAACCGGTAGAAGACGCCAAATGGAAATCAAGATCGTCAGCCTGAATATCGGGGCCGCCTCCAAAGACAGGGCTCGACGCATACTGGACAAATGGCTGATCCCGTCCTGTTATGACGTTTGCGTCTTGACAGAGACCTCTAACGGGGAGGGGACTGATGCGATCCTGGGGGAGTTTCGCTCTGCTGGTTGGCAGGTCTTACGGAGGCAGTGCCTGCCAAACGATCGCGGCGTGGCAGTCGTTTCCCGCATCAACGCTATAGAGTCCACGCAATATCCAGCATCTGATCCTGCCCCGGGTCGCGCAGTGATCGCCGAGCTGAGCACCATCCCCAAAATTCACTTGATCGGAATGTATGTTCCAAATCGCGGAAACGACGTTACGAAAGCCGCGCGCAAATCGACGTACCTTGCATGTTGGCTAAGACATCTTATCGAGGCGGGATCCAAGACCCTCAACGTGGTCCTACTCGGAGATTTGAATGTCGTACCACCAAGCCAAAGACCCGTGTTTCTGCCCCAAACTCAAGCAGAATACGAGTGGTATCAGAGACTCATAGATACGGCTGGTCTCTATGACGCTGCTGTCCAACATGGTGTTGGTCATGAAAACACATGGACAGCCCACAACGGAGAAGGCTATACTTACGACCACATTCTACCAAGCAACCGCCTGTGCAGACATGTGGTGGATTTCCGCTACGATCATTCAACGAGGCAAAAGCCATCTGTGACGGACCATTCAGCGGTCAGCCTGTCGGTTGCTGTAGATGCCGCCGAATACATAACGCATCAACGGCTAGGCCAACCTCAACAGAGAGAACTATTCTAGATCACGGCGAGGAAAAGCACTTTATGAAAACGGCAACGCTTCCGCATGGCCCAGCGTGGATAAAACTGCATCTATTAGCCCACGGCATGGAGATGGACTCCTCGTTGTCAGGGATAAACAATCCTGGGGCACACTTCGCAGCACGGAAGAACTTCTACAACACCCCAATTTGGTCACATTTCGCACGTGCGATCCCACAAGAGCTAAAAATCGAAGGCCTAGTCGTTGGGGTCAATTGCTATGGGACTTCACCATGGCACCTCGGTTGGCAGGAGGAAACAGGGCTTTTGCTCGACAATGTGGATCAAGGCATTTCTTTGCGACCGGAACTGATTCCAGATCTCAACGTTTTCCAGGGCAATGCGAGGGCGACTCGCTTGGCAAATCTGTACGGCGGGGCAGCACTTGCCTTCTTCTCCCCGCGCAGCTGTTACTTCTTCGCAGACGGTAGCCAATGCAAATTTTGCTCGCTCGCTGGAACAGCAGCCGAAACTCAGGAGTTTAAGAACATGCTGTCAGAGGAGGACGTTCGAGAAACTGTTCGAGCAACGCTGCAAACGGACCGTCACCGGATTGAACAGATTATGATCGTAGGCGGAACCGTCCGCGAACTGGACCGCGGCTTCCAGCACCACTTATCGCTGGCCAAAGCAGCCCTCATGGAGTTGGATGCTCAGAGCGCATCTGAAACGGTCTCAATTCACATTTCGACAATGCCGCCGAGAGATTTAGATTTGATTGAGGAGCTAAAGGAGTTTCCTGACATCGAGGTAATGTTCAACCTGGAAGTGTGGACGGAAGAATCTTTCGCAAGGATATGCCCTGGAAAAGATAGAGACTATGGAAGAAGTAATATTTTGAAGGCTCTCGAAAGGCTCAGGGACGTAATCGGCCCATATCGGGCGCATTCATTATTAGTGACGGGATTGGAGTCTGCCGAGTACACTATCGAAGGCGCGACCCAGCTAGCCGGAATGGGCGTCTCCCCAATTATAAACGTCTATCACTCTGACCGCCATTCGGCGCTGGGCCTTGGGCCGCGGCCGTCGTTTGATGAGCTTTCGCATGTTGCGATGGGGCTGCAAACTCTCTATGACGTGTTGCCACTGAGGCCTTACTGGAAACAGTGCGGGCGAAACGCCATAGATGCTGAGGCAAAACGCGGTCTCTTCCACAATGGCCTCCTAGACACCCTCCAAGCACAGCCCTAGCCGACAAGTAAGCAATGGGAAAAGAAGTTATAGATAGGATAGTCGTGGAGGCGCTTGACCGGTGCTGCTCAGCAGTCGACTCCGACTGGAACCGTCGCGAATTGAACGCGTATGTTTGGCTGTCCGGTGTATTACAAGAACGGCACGAGATAACTATCTCCCAATGCGACATGTATTATGGTGGGGACGCGCTTCGGCCATACCTGTCGGTAAACATAGGGGACACAATTCAAATAGTGTCAATAGAAAGTGTTGCCTTGTCCCAGCCGCGTTTGTTGCAGCAGGCAGACGCTGAGGACTTCGGGAAACTCGAAAAAAGTGTCTTGCCACTACGTCAGACCAACTACACACTTCGCGCGCTACGGAAGAGCGACCTATTGGCCGAACGTCTTGCCGTTCCAAAGGTTCTGTTGGCGGGTATGACCAACGCAGCACGCTACCAATCACGGCGGTATCCGCTTAATATTGCTCGTCTGGCTCAGTGGCTGAGATTTCAACATGTGGGAAGAGTCGAAGCGTTCGACCTCGCCCTAGACTTCAATGGCGATGTCTCGCGGTTCCTTCAACACCTTACAAGTGCACGGCCCGACGTTTTAGGACTATCGGTCAACCTCGGGGAGAATCCAACACTGTCAGCTGTTATTCACGAGCTAAAGCGTTCTGGGATCAAGCCAATTCTGTGTCTAGGCAACGTCCTCGCAGCCTGGGATCGTACGACGAAGGGTGAATGCGAAGGATTCGATTACCACATCGCAGATTCGTATGGAGAAGAGCATCTGGAGCGAGTTTGCATCAGTTTTCGATGTCAGACTCAACTCACTTGTCACAAAGACAAGCCCCGGCCCAGAATCGCTTTGAAAAAGGGACCAAAGCCTCCGTCCGCCATCATTTTCCCAGACGAACGGCTTTTAATGGACACGATCCGCCAGGGCGGCCAAGTGTCAATCGAAACGAGCTTCGGTTGCCAGTATGCGCGATGCTCATTTTGCCCACGTGATCATCGAGGCAGGGGGTGGTGGCGTCCAAACATATACGATGCTCAGGCGGTTATTGGGCGGATGGCCTTGATCCTGAGGAACTGCTCTGGAGGCAGAGGCAGCGTTCTATCCATAGTCGATGAAGATGCCTTCGGCAACGAAGGACGGGGCGGTGCTGGGACAGAGCCTGGCATCGTGTCTCTAGTAAAAAGGGCCGCGGCAGAAGGGAGCAAAGTAGAGATCTATACCCGTCTAGATCAGATCTTCGACGCAACGTGGGAGAGGCACTTTATCAGTAACAGACTAAGGCAATGGATGGCCATCCAACCCGCGTTGTCTCGTGTGTTCGTTGGTGTGGAATCCGGTTGCGACTCGCAGCTTGGTAGGTATGGCAAAGGGCATTCGCTCAAGGGCGTTGTAGCATCACTCCGCGTCGGATCGCTTCTGGGCCTGCCGCTTGAGTTCGGCTTCATTACCTTTGACCCGCTATTGACGCAGAGCGAGCTTATTTCGAATATATTGTTCTTATCGCGCCGCGACGTGCTCCAGACGGAGATGCGCGAAAGGGGCGACAATCGGATAGATCTCATCGTGGAATACGCGGAAAATCCGAAAGCTGCGGCTGGAGAACCGGTCTATGCCCATGTCGCCTACATGGCGACAGAGCTGGAAGTATTTGCGAACAGCGGTTACGCCCAAATGTTACAGAAAAGGCATCCGACATTGCTCGGCCCGTACGACAGCGGTTTCTCCCGCTTTCGATATAATTACGAGGACCCGTGCATCGAAACTATAGCTGGCTTGTGCCGTGTATGGACTGAAGGCACATTCGCTGCCATTTACAAACTCAGGCTTGCTGCGCGGACCGTCGAACAGCTTAGGCGATCGTGCGCAGGCGTCATATCGCGTCATCGAACTGCCACTTTTTGGCTGCTAACAGAGCTGACTGCCACCTTTATTGACGAAGGAACGGACTTTATTAGGCCGTTGATCGAAATCGGCAGTTGTGCTGCAACGACTGGCGGAAAGCTGCCGGCGGACTGGTTGCCAGTCATGGAAGATCTTTGGGCTTGGGTCGGCGAGGAGGATGGAGCGCGTGTGCTTTCTGAGCAGATCAAATTCGATATTAGAGTGATAGGAGGGCGGCGTGACAACTGAGACGTGCAAGGTAAGTTGTGTCGGCAGTTTTGCAGAGGTGTCGCTTTGGAGAGCGGAATCCCCACGGTCTCTCCCTCGTCAGAGCCTTGGAAGATGGAAGGGCAAGGTGTTCGGTAACGACGCAGTTATAGTCGCGCGTGAACTAAAAACGGCTGGAGTGGGAGTGTGTCTTCGGTTATTGAATCCCACGCACGAGGATAGCAAGGTTGCCCGATCGCTCCTTCAAGGGCAGCAGGTCGAGGACTTGGACATTGAGACTGGACCTCGGACAAGAGCATTGTGTCTTGAAGATGCCGAAGAGAGGCGTACATGGATCTTCTCTAGGCGCCCGCGGCCAATTTCAAAATTAAAGGAGACTAGTGCCGATATAGTGTACATTGATTGCTACGAGGAATTTGCTTCATATTTAAAGTGCCAAGAAAGCCTCAACTGCGAGCGAGCATTTGTCGTGGCGAACCTCAGTGCCATTTCGGGTGTTGTCCAAGTGCCGCGCATTGTCGCGATGCCGCGCGTCGTGCAAGCCAGCATTGGAGGAGCGATGGAGATTGCTCAGGCGAAAGCTTATGCGGAGGAGCTGCGGCGTGTTACAAATGCCGAGACTGTAGTTGTCACGATGGGAGCACGCGGTGCTTTGTTGGCAAACAGGCACCAGACCTGGCACGCGAAGCCGCAGCACTCCGTGTCTGGGGCGGGGTTGGGTGCCGGTGCCGTGTTTTCTGCCACGCTAATGTGCGCTATACTGGAGGGATTGGAAAATGAGAGGCTTATTCAGTCCGTTGTAGAGCGGACCACGCAACGTTTAATAAGGAGTGCAGTAGATGACTATTGTGGCTTTTGAAGGAATTAACGCCTGTGGCAAAACATCGATGTCGAGGCGCATTCGTGATACACTGACGGTCCAGGGGCAACCGTGCATAGCGGTAGATGCGGCAGGCTTTGGACCAATAGGGAAGAGCGTTAGGAGTCAGATAACAGGAGTCAGTATTAAATCGACACCTAACTGTGACGCAGCCTTGTTTGCGGCACTCAGGATGGAAGGAGCTAGGAGATTGTTAGAGGTCATCGAAAGTACTCCTGAGATTGTCATTATACTAGAACGATGGGCGCTGGGCATCTTGGCCTACGGTAGCGCTGACGGCGCGTCAGACAGACTTATCCGCGAACTGGCACGCTCACTGCAATCGAGTCTTCCAGTCACGACCACATGTCTTTTTGACGTCCCGGGGCCTGTGGCATATGACCGTATTGGATCTGAAGCTAGCGGGAATCGATTTGAAGGAAGAGGCTCTGAGTACTTGGAGCAAGTCGGTCAATGGTACCGGCATTTTGCCGCAGTAGAGCAAGGCATTGTGACGGTAGATGCGTCCGGCGATCTCGGGACGACGTACAAGAGGACAGTCGAAACTCTAAGAAGGCAATGCCCCGAAGTTTCAAAGTACCTTTAGCGTGTGATGTTACCCAAGTTGTTTCGTTTAAGGATGACTTTGTGAAGTAGATGCTAATGGATGAGACTCTTGCGCGAAAAGCCTTGCCAGATTGTAGGTCCCGCTGTACTATGGTGTAGTAAGGCTTAAGACGTTAATCAAAGTAACTAAGAAAAATATGGCGACCATAAACAAATATAGAGAAGTAGAGGAGAAGTATCCAATCAGTAACAGAGCAACCGTTATTCAAGCGTTGTTATTGATAGGGGGTAAAAAGGTGGGCAATGCTCAATTGCAGGAGGATCGATACTTCGTGCCTGCACACAAGAATTACCTTGAAGGGGAGATTGTATCTGAATGGTTGAGGGTTCGCGTCGAGCCCGACAAAGCGTCCTTCAATTACAAGTGTTGGCAACCCATAGGAGCTTTGAAACAGACACATTGTGATGAGTTTGAAACATCGGTGGGAAACGCTGAGGCGTTGCTGAAGCTTCTTAACGCCGTCGGCTTCAGAGAAATTGTGACTGTGAGGAAGGAGCGGGAAACGTTTGAGATAGAAGACTTTGAAGTGGCGTTCGACTCTGTGCGGAACCTTGGCGATTTTATCGAAGTCGAGTGCAGGTCGGATTCTGACGACGTTGCTGGCCTCCATGACCGCATCAAAGAACTGTTATGCAAGCTTGGAGCCGCGTTGGGGCAACAGGACCACAGAGGTTACCCGTACCAGATGCTAAAGCTTGAGGCAGGCTGAGGGTTAGCTGGGGGGCGGGATCTCCGGAGAGCATGGTCCTGTGGCGGCTGTCCTCTCCCGGGCCGCCTGGCAATGCAGGGCCTCGTTCTCAACCAAGACAAAGAGACGGCGGCTGGTAACGGCGACCACCCCCGTCGTGCCTGAACCCGCAAACGGGTCGAGCACAGTGTCCCCCGGCTTTGAAAACGCTTCGACCAGAGGCCGGATCGCGCAGACGGGCTTTTCGTTCGGATGGAACCGGTTGCCGGTATATTCCCACGGCAGGACGTCGCTCAGGGGCCTGGCCGGCCGCGGCGGCCTGCCCTTGGCGAGCAAGTAGCCGACTTCGTGCTGCCCGGCCGTGTAGCCGACGCGCGAGGAGTGCTGCTTCACCCAGGTCAGATGACTGACGGGACGGAATCCAGCTTCTCTCCACGCGGCCATGAACTGGTCGATCCAGGGCCATCCGTAGAAGGTGGCACAAATGGTGTCCGGCTTCAGGACGCGATGGATTTCCCGGAAGGCAGGCAAAAGCCAATCGGCATTGTCGTCGTTCATGCACCGCCGCCCGTCACGCGGGCGGTAGTTGACGAGGTAGGGCGGGTCGGTGACGACCAGATCCACACTTTCGCTGGGCATGGTCCTCATGACTGCAACGCAATCGCCGCAAATGATCTGGCCGAGAAAGGCGCTGATGGGTTTCGTAGGGGGCTGGTTCATCGGCTTTCAATGTTCATCGGGCGTGGGGTGAAAATGAGGGTGGTTGCCGTTTGCTCTCGCGGTATTTGGCCAGATACACTTTTGCGAGCCGGGTACAAAGAGCGGGCATGGATGCAGTCGGCCATTTTTCTCGCGCCATTTGTGCCCAGGCTATCGCCGTCTTGCGGTAGAAATAGGCCGTGCGCCGATGGATCATATCCTCGTGGGAATCGGCGGGGATGATCGTGCCGAAAAACGCAAACGTGCGTTCAATCCTATCCCGGGTGGGGCACTGGGCTTGGGGATCGGGCGTAGAAGGGAGGGATATCATAAGCGGTCGGTCGAAACCTCCGGCACCGCCGCGAGAGGATTTCGATTGAGGTTGAAATCACGGAGGCGGGGCAGACCGCCGAGGTCAAGTTCGGGGAGCCAATTGCAGTAGCAATAAAGGCTTTCGAGGGCGCGACAACCGCCAAGCTTCACCGAGAGGAGCCGGTTCATGGAGCAATCGAGAGCCTGGAGGCGGTCTCGGCCAGTCAGGTCAAGCGCGGTCAATTGGTTGCCGTAGCAGCAGAGTACCCGGAGAGAGGGCAGCCCGCGCACATCGAGCGCCGTGAGATCGTTCTTCGTGAGAATGAGGGTTTGGAGGAGAGGAAGCCCGCCAAGCCGAATCGAAGGGAGGTCATTGAAGCTGGCGTCGAGGTGCTCCAAGCCCGCCAACCCGTCCACGGTGAGGGCGGTCAGGTGATTTCCGGGGCAACTGAGGGTGGTGATGAGGCCGGCAGGGGCGGCATCCGCGGCCCCCGCGCATGACCAAAGGGTGAGGCGGCCGTGAGCGGGAATCCAGTGGGTCACCTCGACGTCGGCGGCATGGACGCTGGTAACGCCGGCGGCGTTTTCGGCCGCGAAGTAACCAGTCGTGGTGCCGAGCGAGCAGGAATAGTTTCCGCGACGGTCACCGTCGGCCAGGACGGCGACGGGAGAAGAGCCGGGGAGAGGAACCGCTATCGTGCCGGTCGATCCCAGGTGCGCCGTGGGGCGTTCGGCCGCCTCTTTTGAGGAGGCTTCAATCTCCGCGAGTTGGGGATCTCCCATCTCGCGGGCGTATTCGCGTTCACGATGGTAAATGGCAAAAGTCATAGTCGGGCGGGTGACGGGTTTTGGCATTCGCGGTTGTTAGTCTTGGCCTCCTCGTAGGTGTCGTAATATTGGAGCGCCTTGCCGCACCGGACACAGTTGTGCCAGAAACTGCCGTTCGCCCGCGTGCGCGGGCTGCGGTTGTAATAATAGAGCCCGCACAAGGCGACCTGGTCGGGGGTTCTCTCACGGCGCGCCGTTTCGCGTTGAAGACGCCGGCCCAGCTTGTCCAGTTCGGCCTGGCGTTTCGCTTCGGCCTTCGCTCTGGCGAGAGAATCCCTGGCGACCCGCGCCGCATCTAGCAGGGCTTGCTCGAAGGTCAAATGGAGTTGGGTTTGCATGGGGTGGTGGTGAAGGGCGGCCAATCAGCTCAGGGCAGGGACTGGCTCGGTGTCATGTTCGACATCACGCGCAGGCTCGGATGACTCCGGCTCCGCCTCAAGTTGACTTGGAGCCTGGCTCTTGGTGAGGTCGAGTTGCTGCTCGATTTCCTGCTGTCGTTGAGAAAGGCGGGCGAGGGGTTCGGCATACTCGAACGGGGCATCAAGCTGTGCCACCGTCTCCGCAAGCCGTTTGCGGGTGTCGGCCATGCTTTGAACCAGATTTCCGGCCACCTCATCGAGATGCTGGACGGCGTGTTCGACGGAGCGGATGGTCCCCAGCGCGGAGTCGGAGATGTTGGCGGTGTAGGTGCCGGCGCCTTTCAGGAGGATTTCCGGGCCATGCAGAAAATTGTCCGACACGAGAAGCTGGAACCCGGCGATGCTGCCGACGCGGCGATCCACGCGCGACCCGCGCACGCGTTCCGCATGGCGGAGCAACAATTCGCCGGCGATGCCGCGATCCCTGACCTCCTGGCCATCAATGGCCATGACGAACCTGTCTCCACAGGTATGCTGCCTTGAGGCGATGTCTCGGCGGACGGCTTCGAGCCGTTTCTCGATCTGCGGGATATCGTCGGTGAGATGGCGGACACGGCCGCGCAGCTTGAACTTCGTTTCCTGGTGCTCGCAGTGCAGTCGGCTGAGGCGGCCAAGCTCGGCGTCGATGCGGGCCTTTTCGATGACAAGGGGGTTGCCCGAGGCGATGGCCTTGACCTCGGCGTAGGTGAGGGCGGCGCCGTCCACGTCTTCGATGCGACGCAAGTTGCTCTCGCCGGTCATCACCTGGGCGATGAACTTGGCCTTGGTTTCGAGGGTCTGCCACATATAGGCGTCGAAGGAGTGCTCGGTGACGTAGCGGAAGACTTGCACTTCGGGATTGGTGTTGCCCTGACGCAGGATGCGACCCTCGCGTTGCTCGACATCGGCCGGGCGCCACGGGGCGTCGAGGTGGTGCAGGGCAATGAGCCGCTCCTGGACATTTGCACCGGTGCCCATCTTCTGAGTGCTGCCCAAGAGGATGCGGACCTTTCCGGCCCGCACGTCGCGGAACAATTGCAGCTTGGCGGCATCGCTGTCGTGATCCTGGATGAATTGGATTTCCGATGCGGGAACTCCGCGCGCGATGAGTTTGTCGCGCATGTCTTCATACACGGAAAACCCCCTGCCGCCGGTGGGGATGGAAAGGTCGCAGAAAATAAGTTGGGCGGAGCGGGTACCGGCGGTTTCACGCCAGACGCGGTGAACCTGGGCGAGAGCCTGGTTGACTTTGCTGTCAGAGTGGTCGGGGAGGGCAGGGTCATGAAGGCGCAGATCGAGGGCGGCTTTGCGGCCGTCGGTCGTGACGAGCAGCATGTTATCCAGACGCGGGTCGATGCGGCCGGAGCGCAAGGCCTCGGCGCGTTCGACAAGCGACTCGACAATTTTCCCAAGCTGCGGGGAGCAGGGGGCGCTGACCACAGCGGGCTTGCCGCCGCGCAGTTCCGGCACGGGGAGGCGGATCATGCCTGCCGTCTGGATGTCGGCGACCTGGCGGAACTGCTGCATGAGTTCCGGGACATTGATGAAACGGGCAAAGCGGGTATTGAGCCGGTAGCCGGAGCCGTCGGGAGAGAGTTCCATCGCGGTGACGGGCTCCCCGAACGTGGCCGCCCACGAATCGAAATGATCCACCTTGAGGGACTTGAGAGCGCACATCTGGAGATACCGCTGCATCGTGAACATCTCCGCCACGCTGTTGGCGATGGGCGTGCCGGTGGCAAAGACCACCCCGGCGCCCGCATTCATTCTCTGGACATGGAGGACTTTAAGGAACATGTCGAACGCGCGTTGCGAGGCCGTCTGGGGCAACCCGGCGATGCGGGTCATCTTCGAGACGTAAAAGAGGTTCTTGAAGTAGTGGGCCTCGTCCACAAACAACCGGTCCACCCCCAACTCCTCGAAGGTGAGGCCGTCGTCCTTCTTCGCGGTCGCAGCCAGTTCCTTGAGCTTGCCTTCCAGGCGTTTCTTCGCCCGCTCCAGCGCTTTGACGATGCGGGAGTTGTGCTCCCCTCTCTGCTGCTCGACGGCCAGGGCGAGCTCGCGTAACTCGCCCTTGATGAATTCCTCCTGCGTGGCGCGCGACAGCGGAATCTTCTCGAACCCAGAATGGGTGACGATGACGGCATCCCAGTCGCCGGTGGCGATGCGGCTCATCAGAGTCTTCCTCTTGTCCTTCTCAAAATCCTCCTTCGCGGCCACGAGGATGTTGGCGCCCGGGTAGAGGGAGAGGAGTTCGGAGGAAAACTGGCCGAGCATGTGGTTCGGGACAACGAAGAGGGGTTTCTTCGCCAGCGCCAGGCGCTTGAGTTCCATAGCCGCCGCGACCATGGTGTAGGTTTTGCCGGCGCCAACCACATGGGCCAGCAGGCAATTGGGGGTTTGCAGGATGCGCCAAACGGCCGCCCGCTGATGCGGGTGCAACGCGATCGCGGGGCTGGCACCGGGGAGCCGGAGATGGTCGCCGTTAAAAGAACGCAGGCGGACGTTGTTGAATTCGTCATTATATTTGCGGGCCAGCCGTTCCCTGCGCTCATCGTCCTGCCAGACCCACTGCTTAAAGCGCTCCTTGATTTTCTCCTGCTTGTCGCGGGCCGCTTCGGTGGCCGGGGCGTTGATGACGTCACGATCGGTCTCCGGGTCGTGGTCATAGACGGTGGGCGTGCGCAGGTTCAAGGCGTCTTCGAGCAGTTCGAGAGCGCTGCGTCGGTCGGTCCCCCATTCGGTTGTGTTGGCAACACTCATGCGGACGTCGTAGCCGCCCTGGACCGCCCAGAGTCCAAGCTGCGGGGCGTGGCTAACGGAAACACCTTCCTCGCCGAGCAATTCCTTCGCGAACTCCCCAACGTCCTCGGCCGGAATCCACACGCCGCCCAAACGGGCATCGATTTCGGAAGCGGCCAAGTCGGCGGGCTGAACGAGTTTGAGGGCGTGGACATTCGCTTGGAATTGGCGGTCGGCCAGGGCCGCGGCCTCCGCCGCCGCCAGCTTGGCCCGGACGTTCCCCGACAGGTATTCGTCTTCGGTTTCCCATGAGTCGGTTTGCGGATTGAGGAAAATGCTCCCCTTGAGGTCGGGGAGGAATTCGGAGAGTTTTCTATGCAGGAGGTTGGACATGAACGGCAGATCCACGCGCCCCCGCTCTCCGAGCGCGACCAAGAGGGCGTCCTGGGGGTTGCGGATTTCCGGGAGCACCCGGCCGGGCTGAATGGTCCGCTGCCGGAAGATGGCGGCCTTGGTCGCCCGGCGGCTCTCCGGGTCATAATGCTCCAAGGCCAGCAAGAGCGGCAGATCGGGATCGCCGCGGAACGCAGCGGCATTGGCGCGCTCGGAGACCGGGCCGTGACTGGCGACAAAGCGGTCGTAGGTCTGGTTGAGCAGCGCTCGCGCGGTAGAAATCTCGTCTTCCAGGACGTCTTCGACTTGCGTGCGCAGGCAGCGCCGCACGGCGTCGCGCAGACGGATCATGCCGCGGATTCGCTGTGCGCGCGAGGGGGATAGATCCTCCAGGAGGCGGATTTGGTCGCCATCACGGACGCCGATGCGATCATTGACGAGCGCATAGGCGTTGGGTTTCACCTGCTCCGGCGCGGGAAAGCTGGGGGCAAGGCCCGGGGGATCGACGGTTGCGCTTTGGGGCCGGAAGAGATCGGCGGGAAGCAGGGCAACCGCCTGGGCGAGCCTCTCGGAGAGCGGGACACCGTTCCCCACGAGCGTCGGCTCCGCCCGCGCATACATCCGACCCTCCAGCCGCATCTCGCCCAGCATCATATCCGGGTGGGCGGCGAAGTATTCGTTGACGGGAATGGTCTCGCCGAGGGAGTTGGTAATCTCGGCGATGGCCCTCCATGCCGGGCCGGATGGAAGTCCGCCGGGGAGTCGTTTGCGGAGGATGACGATATCGGAGGTGACCTCGGTGTTGGCGTTCCTCTTGAACGCGTCATTGGGCAGGCGGATGGCGCCGACCAAGTCCGCCTGCTGCGAGACGTATTCACGTAGCGCCCCGTCGAGTTTGTCGAGGGTGCCTTTGGAGGTGATGAAGGCAATCAAACCGCCCGGCCGCACTTTGTCCAAGGCTGCGGCAAAGAAGTAATCGTGGATGAGGAAGTTCCACCCCTTGAAGCGCGGGTCAAACGGTTTGTAGTCGCCGAAGGGAATGTTGCCAAGGGCCACATCGTAGTAGCCGTCCGCGAGCCTGGACTCCTCAAAAGGCTCCTTCCGGATATCGGCGTCAGGGTAAAGGAGTTTGGCGAGCCGAGCGGTGACGGAGTCGATTTCGATGCCGGTGATACGGGAGCGCGCGTGCATCTCGTCGGGCATGAGTCCAACGAAATGCCCCAGGCCGAGCGCGGGTTCGAGGACGCGGCCTTGGGCAAAACCGAGCTGCCGCAGAGCGGCATACATCGCCCGGACAACCACGGGGGCGGTATAGTGGGCGTTGAGGGTGGTGGCGCGGGCGGAGTCGAGTTCGTCGGGCGTGAGCAGTTGTTCCAACCGCTGCCGCTCTTCGGCCCACCCGTCATTCAACGAATCAAAGACCTGGGGCAATCCACCCCAACCGACATAGCGGACCAGCGCGCGTTTCTCCGCCGGCGTGGGCCGTCGGTCGTCGGCCTCGATCTGCTTGAGCAACTCAATGGCCGCAAGGTTGTCGCGGCATTTTGCCTTGAGCGAGCCCGAGCCGAGACCATCGGAATCCGTGATGCGATAATTGTGGCGATTGCAACGCGGCTCAGGCTCGATGGTCGTCACGTTCTGCGGAGTCTCCGGAGCAGTGCCGGCTTCGGAAGGCTCGAGGCTTCGCAGGGAGGAAACGTGCGGCTGCGCCGGGACAATTCTGTGGTCCAATCCTCCGATGAGCGTCGGGGCAGAATCAGCGCTCCGAACCGAGGGAGCAATTCCTCGATCAGCGTGGCCGTTTGGAGCCCCGTTGCCGGGAACGTAGTGCAAAACAAACTGCTCTGTTGGAACGCTGCCGAGGAGAGCGCGAAGGGACGGTTGCGGGCGGGACGCTCCCGCGGGAACCGCAGAGAAATCGAGGGCGAGTTGTTGACTGTCATGGGAGGATCTCATTGGGAGATGGCGGCGCCGCAGGAGGCAGAATTTGTTTGGCCTGGCGCGTCGGGATTCAAGCGGTGGTGGCCTCCTGGACAAGTTCGAGGCCTCGATCCTCCGCCATGCGACGGGCCAGCCCCTCGGCGAGGCTGAAGGAATAGCAACGGTAAACGCGACCGACCGGCTCGGCCTCCTTGTTGCCGACAAAAACGACCCAGACAGGAATCTCTTGGCCATCGGCGTCGCGGCCAGGTCGCGGGCCTTCAAAGAAAACGCCACGCCACGGCGAACGCGGAAGGCGGATTACCGGAAGGCGGTCGGCTGTGCCGAAACGGTCGGCAAGACGTGTGGGGCATGGTGAGGGTAGGTTCATAAAAGAAGTGTGCGGCGGCGGCCGGGATTTCCGACCGCCACCGCGTGCGTATTACATCTCCGGCCCTTGCGCCTGGGCGGCGATCCATTCAAACGCCTGTGTCGCCATGAGTCCCAGCACCAGGAGGTCGTTCCTCCCGAAGCTCGTGGAAGATTTCCACGTCTCGCCCTCCTTGTAGGCGCGTTGGAAACTGACGTTGAACATCGCTCCCCGTTCGTTGTCCTGCCGCCAGATGCTCGCGGAGAGAGCACCGTAGCGGATTTTGTGGACGGGTTGGTTGTCGGTTTTTGCGGGACTGGTTTGTGTTTTCATAGTGGGTTGTGGGTGAAAGAGAAACGGGCTGGCTGCGGGGCTACGTTTCGGGTGAAGGGGCGGCGAGCCCGAGCCGTCGGGAGACTTCACGGGCGCCGCGTTTATAGACGCATAGGCAAACGAGAGCGCCTTCGTGATCGAAGACCGCCCAGAACCGTCCATACTTGCGCCACGGCGCGGAGTCTGGAGACTCCCGGCCAGGCGGGTGGGCAACGGCGCCCAAGCAGTCTTCGAGGGGTGGTGTTGTGGAGGATGCCATTTTGTGGGAGTGGGGAATGTGGAGGTGCGGGTTCAGTCTTCGTCGGGCAGCATGATCGTGATGGCCGGCTGCGGGTCGTCGATGTCGAGCGGGCCGCACGAGGCGATGAGCTTCACCAGGCGTGGGGCGGTGTTGTCGTTGCGGACATAGAGGGCAACGGGAAGACGGCTTGCAACCGGTTCAGATCGGCGTCCGGCGCGCATGCGCATGATGGCGAAGCGGGTCATCCAGACGATGTCCCAGAGGCGTCCCGCCTCGTCCTGGCAGGAGATGCCAGGCGGGACCGTGACAAAGCGGTCATAGACCGCGCGGGTTAGGAACACGGGAAAACGAATCCCGGCCTCCGCCGCCACTTTCGACACCTCGACTTGGAAGCCGTCGGCGACGGCCTGCGCGCGGGCGTAAGCGTAGATCACGGGGCCGAACGGTTCGTGGTTTTGTTGGTGGTCTATTTCCATGGTGAGGGCGGGGTTCTTGGAGTGGGTTTAAGAGGTGGCGAGGCTGGCGAGTTCGGGGGCGAGCGCCGGCCTCCGGGGAGGAGGTCGCGAGGGGGCAGCCTGGCGAAGGCGGCTATTGAAAGGGCTGCTGGCATCGGCGTAGGCAAGTCCCGTGCCCCAACCGAGAACCGCGCGGGCGGCGCGGATCGTGTTGCCGGTGGTGATGACGTTGTCCACAAAGTAGAGCGGCAGCACATTCATGGGGCCGGCGACCCGGAGAAAATGATGTTCGTCGGGGTGGAGACCGCACAGACCGCGGCGGCGCCGGTTGGTGGAAGATTCAACCGCCCGTTCGCGGGCGATGGCGAGTTTGACCCGGGCGCCGGGGACCAACTCGGCGATGGCACGGGCAAGCGTGAGATTGGGCTCGATCGAGGTGTCGCTGGCGGGAATCGGAATGAGCCAGCAGGGGCCGCTAATCAATGCGGCCATCGCGGGAGCGGCAATGGCGATGGCCTCTAGGTCGGCGTGCTTCAAAGCATAGGCGGTGGAACGAATTTGGGTTTCTTCAGGAGTGAGGGGGCGTATCCGCGGGCTGATATACTTCCGGGCGCAACGGGTTTGGTTGGTTGTGTCGGAGAGGCCGGCGGTTCGTGCCGGCGAAAAGAAAACGGACGGCCAGTCGCAGCAGGGCAGATCGGAGCAACCCAGGTATCGGGAAGCGTGTCGGACGGAGGAGAGGGAAGGGCAATGGCTGAGGTCGAGGTTGGAGAGGGGATTCCCATCGCAATACAGATTTTCGAGCGCGGTCAGTCCCGTGAGCTCAAGATCGGTCAGGCGATTGCCGGAGCAATCGAGGGTGACCAGCTTCGATTGCCCCCGGACATCGAGGGCATCAAGGGTGTTGTCGGCGCACCCCACGACGGTGATGACGCCGGCCGGCCTCCAATCGGAGTCGCTCACGCAAGACCAAAACGCGATTGCTTCGCTGGCGGGAATAAGCCGGGGACAGCCAGCGCGGAAGATCTCCACCTGACCGGCGGAATCTTCGACAGCAAAAGCGTCCGTCGAGGTGGCAAGAAAGAGATCATAGGGGGCGCGACCGCCGTTTGCGATTTGGCAAACGGGGGAGGAAAAGTTTTGGCTGCCACCCTTGGTGGGAGTGGCAGCCCGGTCCGCTGGGAGCACCGTGCCCCCAGGAACCTCATGTCTTGGTGGGAAAGATGCAGGCCCGCCCGCTGACGCCCCAGAAGTAACGCCGCCGGCGAACGGCGGTGCTGGCACGATAGGGAATGGGGGGCTGTGGAATTCCATGGGGCAGAGGCGGTTGTCGGGGGGGTCAAAAGCCCGAAAAGTAGCCAAGTTCGCGCAAACTGCAGAACCTCGGCTGCCCAATGATGATGTGGTCGAGAACTTCAATTTTGAGAAGCTGACCAGCCCGGATCAGGTCGCGGGTCACCTTGACGTCGGCCTCCGACGGCGACGGGTCGCCGCTGGGATGATTATGCGCCAAGACAATGGCGGCGGCCGCGGCGGTTAATGCCAGACGGAATACCTCGCGAGGATGAACCAAGATGGTATCGAGCGTTCCGGTGCTGACGAGATGGTGTCCCTTGACCCTCCGCCGGGTGTTGAGTAGGAGCACGGCGAAACACTCCACCTCGGGATTGACGTAAGGATTCCCCGGCACATGGAGGCGCCAATACTCGGCAGCTCTCTCGGGGGTGTCGCACAACTGGAGACTCTCGGGCGTGGGGCACTCGCGCAGGGCGACGATCTTATATTCGTAGGGCGAGGCTGGGAACTTGAACGGGGCGACCAAGGCTCTGCGACCGAGCTGATCGGCGGCAGCCTTTCGAGGTTTGAGGTCCGGTTTCCTGCCTTCATGGCTTTGAACCAGAGATGTGAGCGGCGCTAAGAGCAGTTGTTGTCCAAGCTGAACTGAGGTCATCGTGGCGGTTCCACCAAGCGCACGATTTCGGCGATTCAAACCCTATCGAACAATACGAGGCAACCACAAAACAGCCGGTTGGTGATGTTATTACTCTCACTTCTCACTCGCAGCTCTTTCGTGAAGCCATGCTAAATGCGGTCCACGGGAACGGGCGCCGCGAGGAGCGTTTTGAAGGCGTCACGCTCAAGCGGAACAAGTCTCACCGTGCTGTCCGGCCAGTGCGATGTTTATCGCATTCCGAATGGTATATCATTAGATGGGAACCATTATAGGGAGAGTTCCGGGGAGAACCGCCACCGCGGTTAAATGTGGCCTCACGGCGGATGGGGAAGAATCCGTTGTCCAAACAATCGGCCGGATTCGCATCCGATGTCCAAAGAACACCGGTCAATTGCATCCGATGTCCATACCAGCAACGCATCCGTTGTCCAAACCACAATTTCAGCACATGCTTCCATTGTACAAAGAGTTACTTATCCTCATGCTTCCATTGTACAAATAACGCGAGAATTGATTTGCGTGAGGCGGGTTCCACGTTTTAGAAGTATGAACGCAAATGAGGGACAAGGCCGCCAATCGAGCACACGGGGATCTGTCTGTACTGGCGCCCAAGGATTACTTCTTGGGACCGGTTTTCGCTGCGACCAAACAAGTCGGCCCGCGTTCGGTGACCATCGGAGACCGGCGTTACCAAATTGGGGGCTTCCATCCCTTACGCCGGAACCTTTGTCCTCCGGCGTTGGATGTGCGACACGCCCGTGCAATCTTCTGCCTCTTGAGCTTTCGCAAACCATACGAGGACGACGGCTCCCGCCTGATTCGGTTTTCCTTCAACGACTTTTGCCGCCGTTACGCGCGCAGCAATGGCGGGCGGTATTCGAGGGACATCGCGCACATCCTCGGCGATCTCCTCGATTCCTATATCCGCGTAGCGGACATTAAAACGGAGATCTCCCATGAATACCGCCTCATCGAGCACATCGACATCGAAAGGCGACCAATCCGTCGCCGGGACGCGACGTTGGCGAATGAGCTGCAAACCGAGATGTGGTTTAACGGGTGCCGGTTGTCGCCAGAATTCTACAGCATCCTGGGGCGAATCGCGGAGTTGCAAGATCTGGATCTCGAGGTGTTCACCGCCATCCGATCACCATTGGCGCAGGCGATTTACCTCTACATTCCCAGCCGGGCGCACCACCACTCCGAGGCGGACCCTTTTGAGATCACGGTGACAAGACTCCTGGAGCAGGTGTCGTTCCGTGTGCCGCCGCAAAAGCAGCGCCGCCATCAGGTGTTCACGCAACACGCGGCGGAGGGACGTTCCGTGATGCAGCAACTCGATGGCCTCGCCACTTTGACCGGGACATTCCGTGTAAGGCTGGCTGAAACATCCGACGGGGCGGAGTGGAAGCTTCAGACGTGGGTGGAGAAGAACGCCCGGAAGCCACAATTGACCGGTGAGAATTCCAAGCTCCTAGCCGCCTACCTCAAAAGCGGGCGGCCACGAGAACTGTTCCACCAGGCGCTGAGCAATATGCAGCCGCTCTCGGACTACGACATCGATCTCCTGACGGGCGGGAAAGTTGAGATCCGCAAGAACCGCCGTTTCTTTGAAATTGCCAAGGCTCTCTTGCCGGCACACCGTTTCACGGGACTCTTGGCGGACGCGAAAGCGGACGAGTTCGAGGGACGCGTCGCTCGGAAGAGCCAAACGGCGCGGCTCATTCACCGGATCATGGAAGCGATTGGAACCCCGGCAGCGCCGCCCTCGTCACGGGGGACGCCGGCCATCCCACCCGGATCGAGATAAGGAGCGAGATGCGCGTACTCGGAACTAGAGTCCACTTGTGTCCAGTCGAGTCCGTGAAGACAAGAAATAGTCGAGGGATTGCGCGCATAATCCTTGAAATGCCCAGGCACCATTGCAAGTTAGCGGCATGATAGTGAACTTAAAAGAGCGCGACGGCGAGGCGCTCAGAGAGCTCATCGCCAAGGCAGACAGCTACGCCACGCACGCCATGCGAACGGTCGGGTCGGTGCAGCCAACCCTGTTCATTCACAGCTTCGACGGCAGGGCGATGTTACTGCCAAACAAATTCACCAGTGAGCGAAGCAAGGACGAGTTCGCCACGGCCGCGCGGTTAATGTGCGTCGCGCACGGCGCTACGGCCGCCGTGTTTGTAGCCGAGGCGTGGATGGCAGCGGGGAAGGAGGGGCAACCGGTGGATTTGTCGAGACCTCCGTCGCAGTGCCCGGACCGAAAGGAGATCCTGATGGTGATGGGAGAGACACGTTACGAAGCAAACCGGAGGATGCTCCCGATCTTGCGAACCTCGTCAGGGCGGTTCATGGGACTGGGCGAATCACCGATGATGGATTTCGACCGGATGACCGGGCGATTCGCCCAGTTCCTGCCGGAGAATTATCCAAGCATGGAGGTCCAGCAGAAGGCGAAGGAGCTTTTCCAGATGGTGGTCGAGGAGCGTGGCAAGGAGCGCAGCGCGGAGCGAGGGCGAGACAGGGGCTTTGCGAGAGGGGAAGATTAGGGGCTGCGTCCAGCGCCAGCTTTGAGAATTGAAAACTCCCCCACAAAATGGCATGGTGGACTCATGAAACTCGCGATCATCACTGGCGGGAGCCGGGGCCTTGGCAAGAGCATGGCGATTCGTCTGGCTGAGAGGGGCCATGACGTCATTCTGACCTACCACAGCAAGGCAGCGGAAGCCGATGCAGTGGTCGCCGAGATCGGGATGCTCGGTCGCAAAGGCGTAGCCCTGCAACTCGACGTGGCGGCCCACAAATCATTCGGAGCCTTTGCCTCGGCGGTGGGCGATGCCCTACGCGCAAACTGGGGGCGGAGCGATTTCGATTTCCTCATCAACAACGCGGGCATCGGCATCCACGCCGCGTTCATGGAAACCACGGAGGAGCAGTTCGATCAACTGATGGACATTCATCTCAAGGCGCCGTTCTTCCTCACCCAGGCGTTGCTGCCGGTGATGAAAGACGGTGGTCGGATCGTGAACATATCCTCCGGCCTGGCCCGGTTTGCGTTCCCTGGCCACGCGGCCTACGCCACCATGAAGGGCGGCGTTGAGGTGTTGACGCGCTACTTGGCGAAAGAGCTGGGTCCGCGCCGCATTGCCGTGAACGTCATTGCGCCAGGCGCAATCGAAACCGACTTTGGCGGCGGCGCCGTGCGCGACAACAAGGAGATCAACGAGTCAATCGCCGGGCAAACCGCGCTGGGCCGCGTCGGCTTGCCGGACGACATCGGCGGCGCGGTGGCCGCGCTCCTGTCGGACGACAGCGGATGGATCAACGGCCAGCGGATCGAGGTTTCCGGCGGGATTTTCCTGTAGAAGTCAGGTGCGCGTGCGACTCTGCTGCGCCAGCTCTGGGAAGCTCGGGCGTGCCGAGCAGGCAGGGCGATTCCTTCGTGGGCGAGATGGAAAACAGGCGGCAGGGTTTGTGCTTGTAAGAAAAGTGGATTAAGTTAATATAACAACATGATCGTAGAGATCCCAGAGTCGATTGCCCAATTCCTTCCGCGAGACCCGCATAAGCGGAGTCGCAGTGTGCTGGAGGGGATTGTGATCGGTGCATATACGGAGGCGTTGATCTCGCGCGGCCGGGCGTTCGAGCTCCTGGGGCTGAACCACTGGACTGGCGAGGATTTTTTCCGTCGCCGCGGGGTGTTTACTAATTACGACTTGGAGGAATTCAGACAGGACATAGGGGCGTAACGTATGGCGGTGGTTGTTTCGGACACGACGCCCCTTCACTACCTGATCCTGGTAGGCCGGGAATCCATTCTGGAAAAGCTTTACGGCAAGGTGTTCATACCCCCTGGCGTCCTGGCAGAATTGGGTCACACCTCTGCGCCTGTTCAGATCTCGAACTGGGCGACCCATCCACCGGCATGGGTAATCGTGGCAACCCCCGAGAGGATTCCGCAGCGATACGACGGTCTAGATTTCGGAGAACGGCAAGCACTGGCATTGGCCGTCGAAATGAAAGCGGATCTGGTCTTGTTGGACGACAAGGTAGCGCGGCGGGCAGCCCAACGGGATCTGATGAAGGTAAAAGGAACCCTTGGGATCGTCGCCGAGGCGGCGAGGGCAAACCTGCTCGAGTTTGGTGAGACAGTAGAAGCGCTGCAAAAGACGAGCATGCATCTGGATCAGGAATTTGTCCGTGAGGTTCTCGAGGAGTACAAGCGTTCTCGGAACGAAAATCGGAAGCCGTAATCGGGCTGGACGCAGGCCATGGTCAGCGCGATTCCGTCGAACGTGAACCCACTGGTCGTTTGTCCACAGAGCTTGGTGCTCCAGGTGTGGGGCGGCCACGCCAGAAAGCATCCGCGTTCTTGAACAGCGGCACAGCCTCGACCTTCAGCGCGCGCTCCTGCTGGGGCTTCGCTAAGGAGGTGTTCTTAGACGAGCACATCAAGCAGCAGGCCCTCTGCCTGGCCGGAATCATTTGATCTCGCTCGGAATCCCAGGCAAATTGGCAGGAAGATGAATGAGCTAAACGCGTTGTCACCCCAGCAGCTCCGTGCAGCAGCAGATCTCCAAGAGAAGATCCAAGGGTTACGAATCCAACTCAACGAGCTACTGGCCGGCGACACGCCAGGGCCGATTCCTCCTGCGCCCGCAGCGGCCCCCCTGCCTGCCCAGTCCAAGAAGACAACGAGAACGGTCAGCGCAGAGGGGCGCGCCCGAATGGCCGCGGCGCAGCGGGCGAGATGGGCGGCCAAGAAGGCGGCCACCTCAACAACAAGGCCAGGCTGGGTGGGGGAAGAGCCGAGAACCAAAAAACGCAAGATGTCCGCCGCCGGTCGAGCCGCCGTTGCGGCTGCGGCGATGGCGAGGTGGGCCAGGTCCAGAGCCGAAAAGAAGACCGCTAAGAAAGGGGCACAATCAGACCTTCCGTTCTAGCAATTCGAGGACGGAGGACATCAGCCCGCGTTTACCTGCGGAGAGGGCGTAAGTTGCGGAGAAGGGACGATAGAGAGTTTGAAAACAAACAAAATGACCCAAGAGGCGATAACTGCCAACGCCAAGAACGATCCGGCACCGAGAGTGTTCATCTCCTACAGCTGGTCTTCCTCGGACCATGCAACCCACATTCTTGAAATCGCGGAGCGCCTCGTGAACGACGGGGTGGACGTGATCTTTGACCGGTGGCACCTGAAAGAAGGTCAGGACAAGTTCGATTTCATGGAGCGGATGGTAAAGGACCCGCAGGTCAAGAAAGTGCTCGTCTTCTCCGACCGGGTTTATGCCGAAAAAGCCAATGCGCGACAAGGAGGCGTCGGCACCGAATCGCAGATCATCTCGCGAGAGGTCTATGAAAACGTCGGACAGAAGAAGTTCATTCCAATCGTCTGCGAACGTGACGGTACGGGCGAACCATGCTTGCCCGTGTTTTTGAAAAGTCGAATATACTTCGACTTTTCCACGCCCGACAAGGAGCACGATGAGTATGAGAAGCTCGTGAGGGCGATATTCGATAAACCGCTATACAAACGACCGACATTGGGTAAGCCGCCGGAATACATTCTTGAGCCCGAAAAGCCCTACGTATGGTCGACACCCCTCTTGCAAGCGTTCAAAGCCGCAGCGAGTCGCGACGCCCACTCATGCCGCGGCCACGCAATCGCATTCCTACAAGCCTACGCTGAGCGACTGGAAGAATTTCGGATCGCGCCTGAGATAGGGAAGGAGTTCGACGATCACATTCTGGGAAGCGTCGACTCCTTCTTGCCGTTCCGCAACGATTTCGTTGACTTCGCAAATACCTTGGCGCTTTATGCAAAGGACGGAGAACTCTTTGAGCAAATGGCTGATGTATTTGAGCGATGCCTTGGTTACAAACACCCCCCGCTCAACATAAACACTCCTTGGAGCGTCGCCTGTTTTGACAATTTCGCTTTCATCCTCTACGAACTACTGCTCTACGTGATCGCCCTGTTGCTTAAGACCAGGCGCTTAGCCGACGTCTCGACATTCACCGATCGGTTATATGTGGTGCCCGAAAACGCCCAACCCAGCGGAGGACTCACGCACTTCGAGGCCTTTTTATGCTCCTGCGATTCGTTCATGCAACGCAACCGGAGGCTTCAACTGAACAGACTGAGCCCGGAAGCAGATCTTCTCAAGCAACGAGCGAACCTCAAGTATGTAACCTTTTCTGACCTGATGCAGGCCGATGCTGTGTTGTTCTTAAAGAGTATTCTGGATGAGTCGATAAGGGAGCCGTGGTGCCCATATTCTTTCGCCTACTCCCACTACATGACCACGTTCCCACTTTTCGCAAAAGCAGCGCAGAAGAAAGAATTCAACGGATTGAAAGCGATGCTTCAAGTAAGCGACAAGGAGGAACTCCTCCGGCGTTTTGCCGCGGGCATGCAGCGGCACAAATCGCACAGCATGACGCTCATTGGCCACTTCACTGAGCGGTTGGATTTTCGATTGCTGTTCGGTCTCCAGAAGCTCGACACTGTTTGACGGAGAAGACAGAGAAGAAGCGGCAGCTCACCCATGATATTAGACATAATCTATATTGTTCAATTTGGTTGTAACAATGACTTTTCAGGGCAAAAGCACGACTCGGTAGAACCGCTGGCGGTTCGTGCTGATGATGTCGGATGCTGTAAGAGTGGTATTCGTCGCGGTGATCGGGAGGCCGAAAACGCCCCAGTCGGTCGAAGCCAGATTGGTAGTGAACTGGACCTCGTAATTAGCGCCTGGGACGGAACTCCACGTGAACGAGAACGTGTAAAGCGCGTTGGTGCCACTTCGCCTGTTCACAACCGGCGCCGAAATCGTGAGTCCGGTGGGATTTGTGCTAGAAGTCGCGGAATTGGTGGCAATTGAAGCAATGTTCCCGGCGAGATCATAGGTGTAGTGCATCTTGATGGTACCGGCCCCAATTGCACTTGTGAGCCGTCCGCTCAGGTCGTACGTGTAGTTTTGGGCAAAGGCGATCCCATACGAACTGCACAACGACACGATTCCCAAGAGGTAATGCAACATCTTTCTCATACTCCGGTCCTAATCTTATACGCTGCTTTAGACATTTGCTCTTTTTGTAACCCCAAAGAACTCCCGAACAGGTTTGCTTGTCAGCGTATAGATGGAGAAGACGCCGATCAACAGCAACCACAATCTATGGACTAAAACGATCGTCAGTCTGAGGGAACTTTCAACGCCGACTGTAACTGGAGTTGTTCTAAATAGAGTCATGGGAATGCTAATCACCCAGTACCAGCAAACGGCCAGCCACACGAATCTGACCAAGCGCGATCGGCAATATAAACCGTAAAGAACCGCAAACTCCAACAGGATGGTTAGTGCGAGCGAAAGGTATTGTTTCGATTCAGCACCGCAAAGGAGTGCAAACAAGAGTAGAGAACCACCAAGAACGAAGAGCAGTGTTTGAAGAGACTTTGGCAATACGGCCAACCGAAGGCCGGGCGATAATGTCATATCGTCAGAGTTAATAGAAGCCATATAATACTGTCAACGATAAATCGTGTTAAGAAAGTCGTGAAAGTGGGCAACGTTCACCACGTCATTCACGAACGTATGACAGTTGCCACCTACCAAAACCCAGTAACTCGCACCGGACGCATATCTTGTCGCCCTGGCCGACTGAATAGCGGAATTCATGGCTTCGTCAGTCGCATGAACCGGCTCTACGTAGACTATTTGCTCATTGTTGCCAGGGAATATCCCAGATGCCGAAGCTGAGGCGCTAAAAGGAGATGCGGATTCCGTCGGGTAGAATCCCTCGATCCGGGCAACAGATCCCCGCTGGACTTGGACGAGGTTTGAATGATCGGTGTCAACCGCAGCCAAACACAAAGGGTACCATATCCAAGGGTCGCTGCTTCCGATGGCATTGCCGACGATATACCAACCATCCTCTAAAGGCCTCCCATTATTTAAAGTCTGCATGCCTTGCAGCAGATGCTCTGGGCTGCCACCCATCGGGCTGAAGGTAGAATCAAAAGGACTTTCAGGCGATGGTGATGTCCCTTGCCCGAGACCAGCGATCGCCTGGCTGAATGTATCGCGAATTCGTTGGTCAAAGTTAGCGAGCAAGTCATCAGCACAAAGTCCTGATGGGTCGTTTAAGGAAATAGGTTTTCCCGCGACATAAGCGTAGCGGTTTGGGCCGCCGTTTAACCCTATTGGATCGGGAGTTAGAAACCTGCAAATCGTCGCGTTGTAAAACCTTGCCCGCATATAGAGCAGGCCATTAGGATCGGTCTGCACCCCAAAACTACCGTTGAAGAGGAACGGCGTATCGGTTGTGCCCGTTCGCGAGACGATGCAACCGTAGGGCGAATACGAAACCTGATCGAAAACATTGCCCGCTGGATCCGTAACCGCTACCGTGCTCCCGCGGTAATCGTAGTGGTAGGTCAACATCGTGTTCGTCCCAGCGGTGGACGTTACCTCATAAACCAGTTGCGCAGCTCCATACACGTAGTAATTGGTCACTCCGTTTTGAAGCCGCATGAGCAGTTGCGAGAGCCTGGCGTTCGGCTTGATGACAAAGGTCGTGACGCTGCCGTTGTTCGTAAGGGCAAGGCGATTTCCGATCGGGTCGTAACCGTAGCCGACTCCACCGGCGTTGGTGAGCCGGTTTCGCGCGTCATAGGTGTAAGCGGCGAACGCGCCATTTGTGAGGGGGCCGTAAACCATGTTTCCATCGGCGTCGTTCGTCACCGCCTGGCCGCAATAGTTGGTGAGCGCGTCGTCGGCATCATACGCCATCGCGACGGCGGCGGGGAGGAATGCGGTTGTCTGCGGCTGATTCGTTTCCCCGATGATTTGGCCGGCCGCATCATACCCATAGTCCACTTGGTAAATGCTGTTCGAGTTGGCGGTCACGTCAGCCTGGTGGATCAATCGTCCGGCAAGATCATAGCTCCTTGCGGTGCGGGTGCCGTTAGGGTGCGTAATGAGGGTGATCCGGTTGTCGGCATCGTAGGCGTAGGTCGTCACCCTCCCTTCCCAGTCCGTGACCGCAACCATCCGATTTGCAGCGTCATACGCGTAGCCGACTTGCTTCCCGTCGGGATACGTCAGGTTGGTCAGGTTTCCGACATTGTCGTAGGCGTATTGAATGACGTTCCCAGCCGCATCGGTGTAGTTTGTGAGCCGGTCCAGGGCGTCGTATTGACGGGTGATCGTCAGCGAATTCTCCTTCGCGGAGACCTGGCGGCCTTTCGCATCGTAGCCGTAGACGATTGTTCCAACGGAGTCCTGGAAATTGGTGAGCCTTCCTGCGGCGTCGTAAGCGAGAAGGACCTGTGCGCCCGAGGGCTGGGTCAGATTCGTTACCAGGTTTCGACCGTCGAAAGCGTAGCTCGTCTGCTTTCCGGTCGGCGTGAGCCCCGCCGTCAATCGCCTGGCGAGGTCGTATTGAAAAGTCGATTCCGCAGACTTCGGATTGATGACCGCTGTGCGGTTGCCGTCGCCATCGAACTGCTGCCGGGTGACGAGCGAGAGCGGGTCGGTGCTGGACGTGATTCGGCTGAGGGGGTCGTAGGCGAGGGAGTTCGTCCGGCCGAGGGCATCAACGGTCAGGATCAACCTCTGTAAAGCGTCGTAGCTGAGGTGCTTCAGGTTGCCGAGCGCGTCCTGGGCGCTCACCGGTTGGTTGCGCGCATCGTAGGTAGTCACCTGGTTCGTGATTCCGAGGGCGTCCACGGTAGCGATCAGGTTCCCGACATCGTCGTACTGGAAGAGGTTCGTGTGGTTGAGGGCGTCAGCGACGGTGAGCAGCCGCCCGTCCAGGTCATACGCCATGGATTTCTTGTGGCCGTTCGCGTCGGTGACGCTGACGAGGCGGTCCTCACCGTCATACGCATGGCGGGTCACGCCGCCAAGGGCGTTCGTTGTGGCGATCAAATTTCCATTGCCGTTGTAGGCGAAGTCGGTGGAATTCCCCAAGGGGTCGGTTGAAGACAGCCTACGGCCTGCGGAATCGTACGTGTAGCGCCAGGTGCTGCCCATTCCATCCGTGACGGCGATCAGGTTGTCGTTGATGTCATAGGCGTTGGTGGTCACAAAGCCCGCCCCGTTCGTAACGGTGACCAAACGGCCAGCGGGGTCATAGGCCATCTGCGTCGTGTTACCAACGGCGTCCGTCCTGCTTGTGAGGAGCCCGCCCGAACGCACAAAAGTATTTGTGCCGCCACGGGCAGAAACAACCTGCGCCAACTGGGCATTCGCGTCGTAAGCGCGCGTGACCAGATTAGTCATGAAGTCCAGCGAGGCGAACAGGTTGTTGTTGGCATCGTAGATGAAAGAAGCCGTGTTGCTAACGGCGTTGACGAGGTTCGTGAGATTGTTGCTCGAATCGTATTGGTAGGTCGTGGTGAACCCTGCCGCGTCTGTCGCGGAGATCCGGTTGCCGGCAGAATCGTAGGCGAAGGTTTGGACTTGCCCCAGGGCGTTGGTCACGGCGACCTCATCGCCGTTGGCATTGTAGCCGTAGCTTGTCGTGTAGCCCAAGCCATCGGTGACGCTCACGAGCAAGTAGTTCCGGTCGTGAACGTAGACATTGGTCGCGCCAGAACGATTCATTACGGTCGTGATGAGCCGGTCGGTCTGGCTTTCATCATACGAGAAAAGATACGGGTTATTCCCATGTACGGCGTCGCTTTGAGAAACCACACGCCCGTAAGAATCGTAAACATCCTCGAAGACCCGGACGCCCTCAGGATCAGTTTCGGAAAGGACGCGACCTGCGGAATCGTAAGTGAACGTGATGGTCTGCGACGTCTTCGCATCGGATTTTGTCAAGGCCGTCAGGTGGTTGAGCGAGTCATAGAGAAACGCCACGGAGCGTCCTGCGGCGTCAGACACTTGGGACAGGAGTTGATTGGTCGGATTGTAGGCCAAAGCCAAGGAGAAGCCGGACACAGCCTCCACAATTTGAGTGGGGTACGACGAGGCCGATGGATAAACGAGGTGTATCGCCTGGCCGTGTGCATTGACGATTTGCTGCAATCGACCGGACGCGTCAAACTCAAAGTGCCGTTGGCTCGGCTCTTTGAGGGTAAAGGTCCCATCGCCGTTTGCGATCAGCGAATCGTAAACGACCGGTAGGTCGGGGCAGCGCAGAACGTTGGTGCCCGGAGCCTGCGGCACAAAAATATACGAAATCTTGGCGTTCCAGTTCACTCGGACGGTTCCGTTCGCTATGGGCGAACAACTGGCCTCGAAATTATGGGACCAACCGGTGCCGACAATGTCGTCGAAAAGGCAAATTGAGTGGTAATCGATTACGAATTCGAGATCCTGCGCGCCACGAAGCTTCAACAGGGAGCGCGTGATGATGTGCGCCCCATTTTCCGTGTCGATGGGCTCGCCGGCCATTCCATTGGCCTGTGGCAGATAGCTGTTTGCGTTGCCGATGCTCGGGCCACCGGACTGAACTGGCGGCGGAGCCGTGCCCAATTGGAGAACTGTGACGTTCTGACCTGCGATTTGAATCGTCCCAATCCGATCTTGAGTGACGCCGTTGGTGCTTACGTTGGGGCTTTCGATGTGAATTTGAAAGTATGGGGCATTTAGGGGCAGATCGCCTCCAGATCCCATAGAGGTGGAAAGCCAGTCCGCCCCGCTGGTCACTTGAAACGGAAGTCCATTTTGAACGTAGGGAACGATCATCACCACCCAGCCGAGGTTTCCGGAACTGGTCGCCGGATAAGTAAAAGAGTTTGGGGTGGCGAGATAATACGTGTTGTCAAATCCTTGTTGGGTGACGGTAATCGGTCGCCCCGCCACTAGAACGGTACCTGTTCGGTCTTGAGTGATGCCGTCGGGGATGACATTTTGGCTCGTAATCATAATGCCAAGGCCTTCGGGTGCACCCGTGTAGAATCCAAAATCTCCCGGATTTGGTCCCCAATAGTAATCGTTGTACAGAGAAAGCCAGTCCGCGCCGCTTGTGATTTGCAGGGGCACTGGAGAATTTTGAACAGCGGAGGTTACGGCGACCCAAAGCATATGCACCGGATAGCCGACACCGTAGTACAGGTGTTGGTCGACTATGGCGGGAATGTTGAATCGGTTAGTGCTGACATGGTAGGTGTTGTCGACCCCCTGTTGGGTGATTTGGAACGAGGCGTTCCCGATTATGACCACGGCGGCGCGCGAACCTGTAACGGCATCGGGCATCTCGTTCGCCGCGACCGTGATCGTGTAAATGGTTCCGGGTCCCGAGCCAGAAACAGTAATCCAGCTCGCGGGGTTGTCCACGGAAATGCCGGATTCCCCAGGAAGGGGATAGATGGGGCCGACGGCTTCCGCTCCGCCCCTGTAGTCAAAATCCTGTCCAAGTGCGGCAACGGCCTGGAGCAACGCGAGGCAGAGCGCGAGGGCGTCAAACAGTAGCGAGGCGCGTGGCGCAGTGGCAAGCACCTTAGGGCAAGGCACATGCTCCACGGGGCGGCCGAAATCGCCGGTAACCCCAAGCCCAATCGATCCAGCGGCTCGGTTCATCACGTCACCATTGTTCCAAACGTTCGGCGTGGAATGTGGAGTCCTGTGGAGTGATCATCAAGAAAAAGTTTGTCACCCCTTTACCGACCGCGGGAGCCCTTTTACAGCCGGATCGCGGTCGGTGCGCTCAGGGCGAACAGCGACTCCGCTGCCGTCAGCGTGGTCCTCCCCACGCCCTCCCGACGGCTGCACGCAACTGTTGCTCTCGCGCCAGGGCCCGCTCCAGATTATGTGTTCGGCCCTCTCCCACCCTTCGCCTCCAGGAGCGCCTGAGCACGGACCAGTTTCAGCTCGAGGTCGTGGCCTTTCGAGACGGCAAGGGCCAAGTCGCGTTGAAGTGAAGTCACCTCGGCGGAACGAGCCGCCTGAACTTCGGCGAGCTTTTGCAACGCCTCGGATGCCTGGGCGCTCACCTGCACCAATGCCGCCTGGGACCTGCCAAGAGCCTGTTCCTGTTCGGTCCTGACCCGACTGAGTTCCGCCTCCGCGCGGGACACGGATTGCTCAAGTTCCCCCACCCTGGTTTGGGCTGCTGTTGCTGTGCCGTCCAACCTCTCGTTTTCTGCGGCCAAGGTCCTGAGGTTTTCCCGCAACTCGGTGACAACGGCTTCTTGTTGGAGCCGCCCCTCCTCGACGGCCAAAGCCCAAATTTCGCGGAATGCTCTCAAGGCGTCGGGAGAATCGGTGACGGGTTGAGCCGCCGCCTCGATCTCGGCCTTGAGGCGAACCAGCGTGGACATCGATCCTCGGTTATTCAAGGCCGCATGGAGCATCGCGAGGGTGGGCTTTTTGCCCTGGGCGGCCAGGTCGCGGACGGCCTTGGCCACATCTTCTTTCGAAAGCACTTGTTTCATAATAGTATCGTAATACGGTAATATGATACTACAACTCCATTGAAGAGCAAGTACAGAAGGATTGATCCGCTGGGCGGCATCCGAGGCGGAGCAAAGGGCCGCCACCACTTCATTCAGCCGGCACGGTCGAGTTAAATCCTGGAGAGTGGGCGACCGCCTGCGCGGGGGTTCGCTTGTTCCGGAACCCCATTCGTGGAGGCAGCAATCGCAAGGAGAACAACGCTGTGGCGGAGTTTCCGTACCGTCGCTTTTTTCACGTGCAGTAGATCCCTGTGAGCCGAGCAGACGATGCCGTTAGGGGACATTTTTGTGTTTACATTTTACCAACTGGGCGTAAAAAGATAACCGTGAACAAAGAGCGGGCTGTCGCCGCTGCGGCCAGGCGGATGCTGGCGCTAATAGCGCACGCCGAGAGGATGTCCCCTTTCGGGAACATAAAGCTGGGCGAAGGCGCGAGGTTGAATTGGAACGATTGCGAGACGGCCGGGGATATATATGGCAGAGAAGTTTGATATTTACGATGTGCTCGCGGTTCTTGTTCCTGGAACGATGTTACTATGCGCGGCTGCGCTTTTTTTCCCGGAGGCGGCCAAGGAAGCGACAATTCAAGGATTTCCCCAGGCGTTCTCGGTGATTGCCTTGACGGCTGCTGCCATGTTTCTCGGCCAATTGGTGCAGGCGCTAGTGAGTTGGGCGGAACCCGTTTTGGAGTGGTCCTGGGGCGGTCGCCTTTCCGAGCGGGCTCTTTCCCAAGGACTGGGAGAGCGATATTTCCCACAGGAATGCGCGAATCGCATCTCAGCCAGGTTAACGGCGGCACTGGGCGTGGAGTCTGCCACGCGGTCAAAATTCCTTTTTGCGCTCCAGATGGCGGAAACGAGCGGAAACGGGAGGGTGGGCCGCTTCAATGCCCTCTACGCTTACCATCGAGCATTGTTTTTCATGGTATTCATCTCGCTGCTGCTTCTCATAATGTCCTCAATTTGGGGGCATGCTGGGACATGGCCCATCACGACCAGAATCGGCTCAATCATCTGCGGATGCCTGCTCGCCGCACTTCTCTGGCATCGAACCAGACAGCGTGGAATCTACTACGTCCGCGAAGTACTTTATACGACTGAGCGACTTCTGACACAGAAGTCTGATCCCAAATAGATAATCTATGCCAAACGTTGCGCAAACAGAGTTGTTCCCTCCAAACCTAAACATCTTGATCCGCGCGGTGTTTCTTTACGTCGGTCAAGGGTCGAGCACGCTGCTCTTTATCAAGGACGGCGCGCGGTACCGGGTGTGGCTTGTTGACACAAACTTGGACAAAAAAGCGGGAGGAATCGATGTCCCACGACTCGTAAAGGACCTGCTACAGGACGCAGACTTGGACGCTTTTGTGAACACGCATCCGCATGACGACCATCTTCGCGGACTCGAGGAGTTGTCCGAACAAGTCACCATTAGCTCCATCCGCCATTCCGGGCACAAGCCGGGACGAAATTACGATGAGGCATACAAGTGGCTCGAAACTGCCATGGCCAAAGTGCAGAAACGCGGCGGGGATGTGATTATCATGGAAGGCAGTAGGACCCCAGAATCGGTCGGCGAAGCCCAACTTCACATCCTAGCGCCGGCGGAATACGTCATTGACGATATAAACGATGAGGCTCCAGAGACACGCTACGCCCGGATTCACGAACAATGTGTTGTGCTTAAGATCGGCGATGGAGTGAACTGGATCATGGTCGCAGGAGACGCGGATCGCGAGGCCTTCGAGAAGCACATCGCTCAGTACCACCAGGAGAGACTCAGCGCCAAGGTTCTGGCTGCGCCACACCACGGCTCGCGAACCTTCTTCCGTGAAACCGAAGAACAAGACCCCTTCCTGGAAGCATTAGAGGGGATCAATCCTGAATATGTAGTGGTTTCCGCCCCTACACAGGAGGAGAGCAAACACGAGCATCCACACGATGACGCGATGCAACTCTACCGAGAGCACGTCGGAACTGAGAACGTTTTCCACACTGGAGAGAGCCGATGTACCTTCATATTCGACATCAGAACGGATGGCACTTGCGGCCCCCCAACATCGGACGACGGCCGGCTTTCCGAGGCGTATGGTCTGACGGACGATGATGATGACAATCAAGCCAAGGGCCCGTTTATCTCTCAAGGTTCGCAGACCGGCGACCTGACGCCTAGGAAATTTGGGTCACCGCGGCTGGAATGATTCCTGATGCCATCGCGGAAGGTTTCAAACTGTTGACGAGCGCGGGGCTTGTTGAGGTGACTCAGGAGTTAGCCGATGCCGGAGACGGGCATTATCGCTTTCGGTGTTTGGCCCCTGTGCCGATCCCAAACGCCGAGGGACTGCCAGGCGCGGCAGAGGTTGAGGTGAGCATTCCAGGGGCGTTTCCGTTCGTGCCTGTCGAAGTTTTCCCAGTCGATCCAGCCGTGAGGGGCTTCCCTCACCAGGACGCCGAAACCCACAAGCTTTGCTTGCGCGAGGAACGGCACGCTCCGTGTGATCCCTCCCGCCTTTGCACCTACGTCCAATGGACGGTTGACTGGTTGGCCAGTGCCGCCGCCGGGGAGTTACTCGCTCCCGGCGATCCATATGAGTTGCCTGATTTCAGTCGCAGAGAATTGCGCCCAGCACTTCCATCGAAGAAAAGTGTATGGTTCGCCGAATCTGAGGAATCACTCGGCCTTTGGAAAAGTCACATCGGCAGCACAGGAACGGCGGAGGTGGTCGAACTTGGCAGTCCGCCGGTCCTCCTTGCCGTCCGGTTTATTGCCAAGGACGGATCGTTGATCTGGCAACCTCGTTTTTCTGAGACATTTGGCGGCAAGCCATCGCCTCTATGCGCCCGGTGGTTGTTGCTCCCGAGGATCACATGCTTCCGCCATCGGCCACCTCAGATTTACAAGGAGCTGCAGCAGATGCTGATCACAGGTGGCGCTGCACAGCTTGAGGAACTGTACCATGAGTTGTGGCTCTCTCGTGAAAGCAACGCCAAGTTCAGCGTGCTCCTGGTCGGCACGGTAATCCCCCGTCGAGTGGGAGAGGCGCCGACCGAAGTGCATTGGCAACCGCTGCTTCTGGAGAATGGGACTGCGCCGACCCCAGACTTCCATTCCAAATGGGCTCCCGTCAAACAAGAGCAACAGTGGCGGAGATTTGTCAGGCGCGGTGGGATCGATGAGAACAAACAGTTGCCATGGGGCACGAGCACCAACGTGGCTGAGGAGCGACTACGGTCGCGAGGCGCGGTAGCTGGCCCACTTCAGACATCAAAGGTCATGATCGTGGGTTGCGGTGCCTTAGGGAGTGTTTTCGCAGAGCTACTTGTCCGCATGGGCGCGCGGGCGGTCTCTCTACTGGACAAAGACCACTGCGAGCTCGGAAACCTCGCGCGCCACACACTCGATGGGCGTAGCATCGGAATCAACAAGGCCGTATCCTTAGCCACGCGTTTGGCCCCGGGCGCTCCGTTTTGCACCATTCGCGCCTTCCAGGTGCAGATTCCGCAGTTTGAAACTGAAGACGGACGCCTAGCGCTGAGCGCTTTAAGGGAGGCGGAAGTGATTATCGACTGTTCCGCTAATGAGTCTGCGTTCGAGTGGTTGAGCCAGTTTGGCAGGAGGCACGGCAAGCGGCTCGCTCACATCTTTATCAGTTTCGACGCGCTCTTTTTGACGTTGGCGGTGTCAGGCCGTCACACTTCTTGCGCCAAGACTCTGCGGGCATTCTATGAGAAGCTTCGGGGTGGCGGCTTGGGAATGGGGGCCGAGGAGTTGAGGGAGTATTTGAGGGAACCGTCAAAAGAGGAACTTGTCATTCCTGGCGCGGGATGCTGGCACGCCACATTTCCGGCCCGACTCAACCATATCCAAACCCTGACTGCTATTGCTTTTGACGTGTTGGAAGATATTCTCAAAAGGCCTCCCAGATGCGATGGTTGGGCTTACGTCTTTCGGCGAGGGAGCTTTGGGGGAGACGCGGTCCAGCGAAGAACCATCGTCGAGCAAACGTGTTTTGGGATGTTCCGGTGAAACGCGCCTATCCACCTCTTTTGTGGAGATCAACGTGTGGCAACTACAAGGTCGCTATCGACCAAAAGGCCTATTGTCATATGTGTAAGCTTGCTGCCGAGCATTATCCCAACGAAGTTGGCACCTCGCTTCTTGGAGAGTACTCAGCGGACGGGTTCGAGGCGAGAGTATTGAGTCTCGCGCCCTTGACTTCGGATTCTAAAGGCGGCCCGACTTGGTTCGTGCGCGGCGTGAGCGGGTTGAATGAGTTTTATCAACGGGTTTTCAAGCGGTTTGGGGGAAGGCGGCACTATGTTGGGGAATGGCACAGTCATCCGGATTCGCGACCCCACCGAAGCGGAACGGATCTTCACAGCCACGCCGGCATAGCGCACAACGAATGCGCGGCCTGTCCAGAGGTGGTAATGATCATTCTCGGAGGGCAGCCCGCGACGCGTCCGGAACTCGAAGTATCTGTCTATTCGAGGCGACGGGGAGAAGTGCGTCTGACCCCTGTCCAGGCAGGCTCCCGCTGTTGACTGTCTTTGCTGCGGGCAAGGGACGTAGCGGCGTTACGCGCGTCCACAGGACGTGTCACTCTTGCGTGGGCTGCCCGACCTTGCAAAGGAGGTTAAGGAGGATCATCTCCTCGATTGAACCCACGGGCGAACCGGCGATGCGCGGATCGGCGACGACTACTGCTAGGCATTGGGCGCGGGAAATGGCTACGTTGATCCGGTTACGGTCGAGGATGAAGGCAAGCCCTCGCGAGCCATATTCCCCGGGGCTGGAGCACAGCGAAAGGATGCAGACGGGAGCTTCCTGACCCTGGAACTTGTCCACGCTGCCGACCCGGGCACCGGTGGGCATGGCAGCTTGGAGCGCCCGAACTTGGGCGTTATAGGGGGCGATGAACAGGAAATCATCGAGCGCCAGAGATCGCGTCCTTCCGTCCTTGGCGGTGTAGGCGCGACCAAGCATTTCATCGCAGATCGCGCGGACGCGTTCAACTTCCTCGTCGCTTTGCTGCACGTCGCCGTCGTGCTCGACGCCGCTGAAGACGATGCCGCATTCCCGTTCAACCAAGGCATCTGTCCTCGGTGGAACAACAATCCTCTGACGGGCACAATCGGGGTGCGAACCCAGGCGGCCCTCATAAATGCTCTCGGAAATGAAACGGCAGACATCCGGGTGCATCCGCCGTGACTGGCCCAGGAAGATCCCGTAATCCGGGGGCACGACGGCATGAAAAACCGGAGCATCTGGCTGGCTCGTGCTCAGGTCCTTGAGCGCGTATTGCAAGGCGGAGAGCCCGGCATCGCCCGGATGGGAGCCCTGCACGGGTTGTTCGAGCTGCATTTGGTCGCCGAGGAGGACAAGATTGTTCGCGCAACGACCCATCGCCACGGCGTTGGCGAGCGGAACCTGGCCGGCTTCGTCGATAAAAAGGAAGTCCAGAACGCCTGCCCACTCGGGTCGAGTGAAGAGCCAGGCCGTTCCGCCCACGACGCCTCCCGCGTATGCAGCAAGCGCATCACCGGTATCCTTGACATACCGCAAGCCGGTATTCCCAGAAAACAGAGGGTCGTCGGCATCACCGCCCACTTTGATCCCCTGAAGACGCTGGCCTCTCCCCCGTTCCGCCTCACCGCAGGCGGCGAGCAGGTTGACCACTGCCTTGTGGCTGTTGGACGCAACGCCGACTTTCTTGCCAGCCGCCAGAAGGGACCCGATCACTCGCGCGGCGGTGTAGGTTTTGCCCGTGCCGGGCGGGCCTTGGACAACCAGGCAGCCACCAGACATCAAGCCAGCAACCCTCACAGCCGCATCGGTTGACGACTCCCCGGCTTTTTGCAGCGACGCCGCGGGGGCCAGACGGTTCAACAAGGCGGCCACCGGCGCGTGAAGCTGCCCGGACAGGTGCCTGGCGGCGACTTCGGCCAGCGCATCTGGGATTCCTGCCGGGGAGACAAATTCATCGGGCAGCAGGGAGCCAGACTTGGGGAACACGCCCGCAAACTTCTCGGCCAACGCCTTCTTGCTCATCTTGAGTCGCAGCCCGCCAGTGGAGGCATCGAGTTCCGTCAACCCGAACTTCGCCTCCAAATTGTGGGTGAACATGACCCTCGACTTATCACCGGCGGCCAGTTTGCACTCCTGCGAAGGATCGAATCGGTAGGCTTGCACCAGGGATTGCTTTTCGGCGGTGGGAGTTCCGACGGCCTGAACGCCTTCGATGCAGCCGGGGTCATCGCGGAGTTCCTCGGGCGTGGCCACCGCCCGGTCGAACATCCGCCACCACATTGGTTTCTGTTCGCGACGGTGGAATTCCATCAGATCGCCGAGAACGACCGAGACGGCGTCGGTCTGGCTGCGAAGTTTCGTAGTCGTGTCAATCCGGGCGACGACTTCGGGAGGTAGAACCGGTGGGGGTGGCGGCGTTGCTGCGGAGGCTGGCCGAGCGGCGACGATGTCGCGTTCGCGGGCAACCTTTCTCAACCACGCGAGCAACTCGGCGGTGGATTTGCAGTCGTCCTCGTTGTAGTCGCGGATGTTCTTGAGGATCGTGCTCCGGGTCCAATCGCGGGCCTGCTCGCTTTCAATCCATCGGGCATATTGGACAATGGAGTCGACCGCCGTGGCCACCTCGGTCGCCCGCTTCGGCCGGTAGAGGTGTTCGACCACCTTGATAGAATAGCTGTCCTCGCCGACGCGCAGCCCGTGGCGGACGATCTGGTAGAGGTCAACGAACACCTCATTCCGAAGAAGCTGGTCCACCTCATCCTGACGGGTATCGTGGCGCGTGCTCAAACGACGGGCCGCGCTGACCTCATAAGCCGCATAGTGGTAAATGTGCATGCCGGGGTTGCTCTGCCAGCGGTCAAATACCCAATCCACAAAGCCCTCGAATGCGAGCTTCTCCTCGTTGCGGTCGTGCGCCCACCAATCATGGAAGTCCAGAGAACCGGGCCGGCCGCTCCGCGAGCAAGCCCCGAAAAGGTATTCCAGCCCGCCGACAACCAGGGGATAGCCCTCCATGTCGAAAAACACATCCGCCGCGTGATCGGGTGGAAGGGCGGCGAGGCCCACGGGGTCTCCGTTCGGGCCGGTGTGGGGCAAAACCTCGAATCGCGGCGGAGCTTGCGGGTTCGCTTCGCGGTCGGCACGGGTCCCGCACTGAAGGCGGGCCTGGGCGATCAGCTTTTCCAGCGAGTCGTTCGCGAGCTTGCGGATCGACCTGCCTGAGGCTCCGGCTAGGTCGGCCACCGTTGCGATGCCCGCTGCCTTGAGTTTTTTGATCTGGCCAACCGTGATGCCCGCGACCTGCACCAGGTGGTCGGTGTCCTTGAAGAACTTCTCGGCGTGGGAGGCCCAGCGGCCGTGGTCAACTCGCGGGAGGGGTTCAGGCCGATCGTCGAGGTTCCCGGTGAACCCCTCGTGCATGGCCAGAAAGCCGGCCTTGATGCGCCGGTAGTAGTGGATGAAGTCCTCAACGCGAAACTCGACCCGATCCTTGCCGCCGAGAATGATGCCGAACTTCTCAGGCAACGGTTCATGGGTTACAGCAGCGAGCATTTCGGAATAGCAGCAAAGCTGAATGGCGTAATACGGCTTGGGCGAGCGGGCGAGTTTCGTGTCCCACACCTGGTATCTTCCGTCCGGGCCGAGCATTAGGAAGTCGGCATAACCGGCGAACTGTCCGCTCTCCAGCGCGGCCTGATAGATGATGGGGGACTTGGCGTCGATGGCGGCGAGCGTTGTTGCGCGGGCAATTCCAAGGTCGCTTTTCGGTATCTCAACTAAATCTGGCGCGGCCGACCTGAGTTCACCCAGGATGCTGCGCTCGTGCTGGTCGCCGGTCTGCGCGATCAGCTTCTGATCGTCGGTTTCCTCGTCGGGGACGAACGCGCCGGGGTTCTCCAAGTAATAGTGGTCCATCCACGATGCGAAGGGAGATGCGAGAAAACGGACAAGGTCGCTGGGGGAGTAGATCAACTTGCCGTCGTGGAATCTCATAAAGTGGTGAGGCGTTTGGCGTCAGGGTGAGATCACGAAGAAGCGGGCGCCCGATGCGTCTCCCCTCCCCGATTGCGATTTTGTCGTCCCGTTTGCCATGGAAACCTGCGGTGAATCCTATCCAAAAGGACCAACGAGTGAAAGCGAATTGCGCTAAGCATCCTGAGACCGTGGCCACTTTCGCGGCGGTGGAGTGGCAACAGGGTTTCCAGTGCTCGGGCGAACCTGGAGCGCGGTGCAACCTTCGGTCTCAACGGACGCGAGCGGGTTGTGGGAGCAGTCAAGGATCTGAAGGCCACCGAGGCCGGACACGTCGAGACGTGTCAACCGGTTGCCGGCGCAGTAGAGTACCCGCAACGCGCCGATATGGCGAACATCCAATTCGGTAAGCAGATTGCTCTCAGCATCGAGGCCCTGGATGCTCGTCAGGCCGGCGAGGGGGAGTTCGGCGAGTTGGTTGAAGCTGCAATCCAGGTATTCCAGGCTGGTCAGCGCCGACACGTCGAGGTGGATCAGGCCATTGCCGTGGCAATCGAAATACCGGATTTGACCCGCGGGGGTTGTGTCCGTGTAGCTGGCGCACGGCCAGAAGCTGATCGAGCGGCTGGCGGCAATCGAGGTCTCCGTGGTGTTGCTGATGAGGGTGGTGCTGTCGGATAGTTTCCAGGCGACGAAACCGGTCGTGGACTCGGCTTCGAGCAAGTAGCGGCGTGCGGCTTCGTTCGAGGCGTAACCCATGGGGAAGCCTGAGAGGAGGGGCACAGGTGGGGGTTCGGGAGCGGGTTCCATTGTTAACCAACCAAGACGTGAAGACGGAATCAAGCGTGTGCAATCGGTTCCTGACGTCAAGCACAAGAGGTCGGCCATCGCCCAGACGCCCCCCCAGCCTCCCGCGTCAACCCGATGGAACCTCATCCGCGCAGCTTTTTTGCCGCCTCGGCCTCGGCCTTCCGGAGCACATCCGCAAAATCAACTTCGAGCACGGACGCGATCCGCAGAAGCGTGTCGAGCGTGGGATTCCTGAGCTCGTGTTCGACGAAACTGATCATGGCGCGGGACAATCCTGCTCGCGCCGCCAGTTCCGTCATGGACAAGCCACGTTCGATGCGCAGGCCCTTAAGCAGCACAGCCACCTGGGAGCAAACGGCTTCCCGTATTTTTGATTCAGCCACATCATTGGCATACCTGAAAACTCGGTTGACAGTGGACGTTACTATAGTAACGTTGTTGCATGTTTATCAGACGACTTGGCCAGACCGGCCAGCAACATTGTGAGGGCGGACACCATTGTCCGCAGATTCTTGAAATGGCGGACGGAGCCTTTGCCGCAGCGGGACTGGACATCACGAGCGAGGCTGTGGCGGCGCTTCCGCCGGGGCCTGGCGTGGGGGCGAAAGAGGCTGTGGTGAAAATCCCCCGCCAGGTGATGCTCGCGGCGATGTCGGAAATCCTGACCACCGTGTGAAGGCGTTCTGAGCTTGCCACCGCCTGTGCCCGAGAGTTAGAACGGGAGCATGGCGGGT
>Ga0316231_1000731_pt1 | contig 42939 bp, 8 predicted proteins | sample TBH18027metaG_FD_206002 | JGI IMG/M metagenome (GOLD analysis project Ga0316231, IMG submission 206002) | Freshwater microbial communities from Trout Bog Lake, Wisconsin, USA - TBH18027 | ecosystem: Environmental > Aquatic > Freshwater > Lake > Hypolimnion/Profundal zone | place: USA: Wisconsin... | reverse complement strand
AAACGCACCAGTGATGTAGGCGTAAGCGTCGAGAAACGGCAGCAGTTGTTCGGGTGTCACAGCCTCGGGCAACCCATACCGGCCCTGGGCGTACCGGACGATGATCCCTTGTTTACAAAGTCGATCCAGTTCCACATTCAGGACATGCGGCCTGCTGCCGGAGACGTTGGCCAGTTCGGTAACAGTGAACACGGTTTTGCCATGCGATTTTCGCTCTGTCTCCAAATAACGTTGCCAGTCACGCGCTTTCATTGGCGCTGTTCCTCACCGAGTTTCAGCTTGGTCACCAGCAGTTGCCGGACAGTTTCGAACACCAGCTTGGCGCCACCCGCCGTTTCAATGTTTGTCGCAGCACTCGGATCCAGTTGGTCGGTGATGACCGCTGCGATGTTGCGGATATGGTAGTCGGGATGACTTTCAAAATCCCCCAGTTGCCGCAGAATAGTTTCCTGATGGATAGGGATCGTGGCGAATTTGTCTCGCAAGCGTTCCGCGGAATCCGGCCGCAGATGGCTACTGAACAGGAACAGGTCCACAAAGTCGCGGTGCTGGATGTAGTGACGGTTGAACAGGGCGATCACTTTGCCTTCGATGAGATCGGCATCACTTGGAGTCGGATAGACGACACCATCAGCCGTTCGTACTGTGACCGGATCTCGGCAGACAATTCGAGTGATGTCCACCGGCACCTCAATCCGCCCCGCACTGCCGGCCGACCAGAATGCCAACTCCACGATACGAACCGCAGGCGAGTCAACATCCGGTCCCGTTGCAGTACGGACATCGCCGTCATATCCCAACCGCCGTTTGACCTCGGGCAGCAACCGGCGCTTGAACAGCGAAACCAACTCCTCCTGTTTTTTGGCGAGATCGCCTTCCCAGTGGTAGTCGAGATCACGCGACTGACGCGCGCTTTGATCCAGAAACCGGTAGCGAAATCCACCGATCAGACAAAGACCATGCCCCGCCGGGCTGGTTGCCAGAAGGCGGGCAACGATTCGCTGGATTTCCTCGATTGCTTTGGTCTGCTGTTCATTCATAAGTTCTTCCTAACATATTGTGTAATACAATACAACAAGATTGTTATACTACATTACTTAAGATGTGACTAATGAGCGAAAATCAATAATTGAGCGTTTGTTGGCATTCTTCCTCTTTGTTTCAGACACGCGATGGAACAGAACGAACAATCGTAAGAATCGCTTCCTGAAGGGGATGTGGAATATTAAACCAACGAGAAATAACCTCTTTCAGCTCCACGTCTGAAGTTTGTGTCAACACATGTGTCACGACATCAGTTTTTGCAAGCCGGCATTGAGTTTGGTGTGGGTTCGAGCCCCGCAACCTGACATAAGAAAGGCTACGCAGAAATTGTGGAGCTTCTCAAACGCTATGGGGGAGGGCTGAATTAGTACGGAAGTAGCTGGCTCGGCGCTGCGATTTGATGGAACCGTGCCGACATCGCCATTCTGTTAGGCGCACACGGGACGAACGAAGAAATCAGGTCGCCAGCAGATTCAAGCGCTTCCGCTCTTGACATCGGTGGGATATCCCACCATATTGGGGCCATGCCCACTATTATTCAGCAGCGGAAACCAACTCGCGATCTCACCGTGGTCGCTGACTATGACGTCGCGGCCGACGCCAAGAAGCGCATCAGCCTGCGGAACGCCACGACGAAGTATTTTCACGTCAAAGCCCTCTCCAATGGCAGCTTTCTGTTGGAACCACGGGTGCTGGTCGCTCCGGACGCACTGCCAGCGCGGACACGTAAGATGCTGGAACAGTCCGTCACGAACTTGAAGCGTGGCATGGCTTCGGCTCCAATTGATCTGACACCATTTCTGAAGGAGTAACGCCAAGGTGGCATTTCGCATTCGCATGAGTGTGCCGGAGATGGAGGCGTACTGGCATGACATCTCGACCCGAAAACTCGCCGGTAAACTCGACCGAGACGAGGAGAAGTTCTTCAAGAAACTGGCCAGACGTTGGGTTTCCTCAGTCAGAATCCGCGCCATCCAGGTCTTGAGTCGCATGAAATTGACGATCTAACACGGAAATATGGGATCAAGATTTTTCAGTCGTATCTGGAGAACAACGTACCGGCGGCCGGGCGGTTATTTTGGACGTACGGGCCAGAAAAGGGCGACATCACAATTCTGGCCATCGAACCGCATCCTGAGGATCAGAAGCGTGGGGTCTACCAGCGAATCAAGTTGTCCGATTTGCCATCACGTAGCCAGAGGTAAGGAGCAAGTTAGCCATCAGTTGGCGGTGTGACAATCTGCGACAAATCGGGATAATCTGGTAACCCCAGTTGGCGGCAGTCATGGTGCTTGAAAAGCGGTTCGAACTCAGCCCCGTCTGGGTTCTGCCTGCTGTAATAGTGCGATTTGCTTGAGAAAATGCACAATTTGGTTCCAACTCAAAATCAAGACTCCCGCCAATTACAGCGTTTGACGAGTTAGGACAATCTGGGACTTTCTGGGACTAACCAGCAGGTTATCAACAACTTCTGTCCTACGAACCCCGCTTCATGTCCGGACAATCCGGGACAATCGATGACTATCTGGGAATAAATCTTGTGAGCGCTATTGTGAGCGGTCGACCCCGTTACCGAAACTGGGCAGAATGTTGATCGCTTCGGCGGTCGGCAGTTGGTCGACATTCGTAGGATATTTGGTTACGGGACGGTCGTGGTGCGCGGGACCGGTGGTGGAGTATTCGCCCTGCCATTCTTGGAAAACGCCCAACAATTATACAGCAAACTACAAGACGTATCGCAGATTTCCAAGTAATCGCGGGCAAAGCCCACACGTTCGCTGGCAGCAGTGCGGTCTAGTCGGCGTTCAATGGGAGTCCAGTTCCACGCCTTCAGGATACAAGCGCGGGAAGTAATACCCAACGCACTTTGCCGGGAATGCGATCCGAATCGGGCCTTTGGCGGTGTCCGACACGACCAGACCTTCGTCCAACAGCCGCGCTAAAACCCGCCTCGCAGTCCGGTCCGGCTTACCAGTTAGCCGCGCCACCTCGCCACGAGCAATTTCGCCACGCAAGAAAACTTCATGTAAAATATGTCGAGCTTCCGGCGGTGTGCGCTCTTCAGCCGCCCAACGCTCGACGTAGTTTGCAATACGCTTCAAGACGGTATCGAGCTCCAGTAACCCGCCCATAAATCCGACCTGGTCGAGTGCGGTGTTGAGAAAAAACATACAGAACTGTTCCAATCCGCGCGCCGAAAGGTTGCCACGGCCATCGAGATCGTTTTCCCGCTGGCAATCCGCATCAGCCAGCGCGGCGATATATTCATCGCGCTTGCGCGCAAATCCACGTGACACGGTCCACAGGCCATGGCCGTCCAGTCCGGCTTTCATAAAATAGGCATGCGTGAACAAACGCACCACCCGGCCGTTCCCATCGAGAAACGGGTGAATCCACGCCAGCCGATGGTGGGCCGCACCAGTAGAAATAATCCGCTCCAGCGGGGCCAGCGCCGCCAGGTCATACGCAGCCTCAAATCTTGCCAGAAACTTCGGCAAACTCCGAAATGCCGGCGCCACATGCGCCCCGACTTCCACTTCACAGGTGCGAAGCTGGCCGGGTTTAACCTGTTCCTTTTTCCCGCTCTTTGTGGTCACCACGCGGAATTCGTCCGGCAGGCGGTCGTAGAATTCTTTGTGAATCCAGCAGAGAAATTCCGCCGCGCCGATCGTGACGTCTTCCCGGCCCAGACGGTCTTCGATCAATCGTTGGACTTCAATATGCGCCTGGCTTTCGAGTTGGAGTGCCCGTTTGGCTGGGTCTTTCGAGTAATCCTTGTGCAACGCCTTTTCAATGTCTGCCGGGTGCGTGTTATGCCCCTCGATCAGGTTCGAGTAGTAACTGTTCATCTGCCGCACCAGTTCGACAACGGAGCGGCGCGTCACCGGATGCAAGGTCCCACCCAGTTTTGCCGAGGACTGCACCAGCTTGCCCGCTGCTTCCCGCAGTGCTCCCGTGCTGGCCGGTAACATCGGCTCCATCGCCGCCGGATTGTCATACACTTCGTAAACTTTTTTCATACATGCCTCTCAACTGCTAATCTGGCCGATATTATGGCCTATAATCCAACGAGTATGTCTTGCTGTAAATCATTTCCTTACTGTACATTACCGCAGTTTTACTATTAGTTCAACAGTAGTGTATGTGCCATTTATGGCCGATCTTTTGGCCGATCTTGCCTAGTGCATCTCGGCCTTCTCATCCAACCGCCTATAAAGAGCGTAGTTCTATTGATCTTGTAAGTAAAAAATCCTTTTTATATAAGCTAATACATAATAACATATTACAATGTAAATACATCAATAGACTAACAATAAAAATGGCATAATACGCATAGATATAGTATAGAATAGTAGCATCGATTTAGATCTAATAAGAAGCATGAAAGTATCTGTTATAATGTGCAGTAAAATATAACTTACGTTTGTAATTTTGCAGGAGACAAAATGCGAAAGACCATGGGGCAAATACTGGCAGGTGCGCTTCAGCGAGTTGAATCCTCGGCCAAGAACGGCGTTGTAAAGTCTGCGGAGATTAGCCGTAGAGATCGGGAACTGCTAGTCAAGGCGGGATACCTAAAAGAAATCTTGATGGGATGGTATCTCCTCGCGGTGCCGACTGCGAAAAAGGGTGAAAGCACCTTATGGTTTGGTGCGTTTTGGGATTTCATCGGATTGTATTTAGAAGATCGGTTAGCGAACGACTACTGCCTTTCGGCCGAAAGCTCCATTGATGTTCATCTTGGGACAACAATAATTCCCAGCCAAGTCGTCATCAATACATCGAAGCCCATTCGTGCCGTCGTAAATTTCCCTTTTGAAACATCCGCCCTCATCTACACAAAAAACTTGCCAGCAAATCGAGAATTGGCGCGCGGCGTGCAAGTGATGTCGTTGGTCGATGCGTTATGCCAAATTGCTCCCGCATTCTTTGAAAACCGGCCACGGGACGCCGAAATCGCCCTCCGGTCAGTCCGGACTGTAGCGGATGTCTCCCGGGCGTTGATTGAAGGCCGCTATTTGAGTGCAGCAGGGAGAATCGCCGGTGCGTACGAGTTTCTAAATGATTCTGCCAAGGCCCAACAGATTCTTGAAGAAACGCGAGCGGCTGGGCTCAAAGTCACTCCGGTTAATCCGTTTCAAACGGCGAAGCCATTTCTAGCTGCGAGAAGCCAGCCGATTTCACCTCATGTCGGACGGATCGAGGTTTTATGGGCCAGCATGCGGGATGACGTGATTGCGATTTTCCCGCCATCCATCGAGACTCTGCCAGACCGAGCGAAATACCTGGCGCAGGTTGACGAAGTGTACAAAACAGATGCGTACAACTCATTGTCGATTGAAGGTTACAAGGTCACACCGGAACTCATCGAAAAAATCCGCGATGGGAAATGGAACCCGGATGGGAATCCTGACGATCAACAACAAATTAATGCGATGGCCGCCAAGGGCTATCTTGAATCCTTCAAAACCGTGAAGAACAGTATTCGTAGTGTTTTTGAAGGTCAGCAACCAGACGTGGTTGTTCGGCGGGATTTGCAAAAATGGTATCGAGCGATATTTTCTCCCTCAGTCGATGCAGGACTGCTTCAGCCATACCACCTTGCGGGCTACCGGAATGCTCCAGTCTATATCAACGGATCCAGACATGTTCCCCCTTCCTCGACTGTTGTGGTCGACACGATGGAGGCGCTTTTCGACCTTTTCCATCAAGAGTCCAATGCCGCCGTCAGAGCGGTCTTAGGTCACTTTATTTTCGTTTACATTCACCCCTACCGGGACGGCAACGGACGAATCGGACGTTTCTTGATGAACACGATGCTTGCAGCAGGCGGCTACCCATGGACTGTGATTCGCGTTAGCAGAAAGGATGAATATCTCCAAGCGCTTGAAACCGCTTCTGTCGGTGGAGATATCCAGCGGTTCGCTAAATTCATTGTCGATGAAATGGAAATCTCAAGCAAGGCGGCAGCAGGGACGACCGGTACTGCATGATCACCACCGGATTACGGCCAGTTTCAGACCCGATCTTCGTCAAAACGGTTCCGGCAACATTTGCCAACTTGTGACACTTCGGGACAATCTGGGCTCAAATGTTGTGAGCCCAGTTGTGAACATCGCTTAGAAATCTGTCATTTTACTGAGCATAATTGCAAAAGGGGTTGGCTTTGAGTTCTGTTGCTCCCGCCAAAGAACATTACCGTGACATTCCTTTAACCGTCGTCGGGGAAGGTAGTTGGTGGACCAAGTGTGAACCAAGCCACGAATCGTCCACAATTTGGTGTTGGACGGACGGATGGTAGGTTAGCATCAATACCAAGTTCAGCCACGCGAGCATTGCCGCCGTGCTGACCAAGCCAAGCACCCCGCCAAAAAAGTCATCAATGAATGGAGAAAAAAGGAAGTAGCGCAGCCAGTTTCCAAGCAGCCAGCGAATGATCAGAACTGGCAGATAGCCGCCAACAGCGATCGCCAATATCGCCACGAGACCGACCTCTCCGAGCTTAAACATTTGCCAGTGTATCAGCCATAGGCAAACTGTTTGGTATAACTTCAACGTCGCCGTAAGAATCAGTAAGCTGCCGATCATGGTCAGCGCGATTTCAGACAGTCCCTGCCGACTCCCACGCCATAATCCCCACGCCAAGGAGACGACAAGGACAAAATCGTACAAGCCCCCGCCGAGCACTCGCTTAATCTTGGTCAGAGTTTTCTGATAGCTGAAAGACCGATCGGCCAGATCGTCCTCAAAGCCGCTATCGTCCTTTTGCCAAGTGCCATTCTGCGAAACTTTCGTCTCTGTCTGCCGCGTCAATTCCGCCAGTTTTTTCACTGCGATCTGTTGTTGAAACTCTTTCTCGGCCATCAAGTGGATCTGGGTAACCAATCCCTGAGCCAAAATCACTTCACCGCGTGGATAGGTGAGTGTTTCGTTGGCACGGTCTTTGAGCCGCCCTTGCGGTTGCCCAAGGATCGCCAGAACCTGTTCACGGGTGTCACCGATCTTGATGTCGTCCGTCCTGGCATCGACGAGGGCTGTGCATGCAAGCAGACCCAGACTCAGGATGACGATGAGCGTCCGTTGCTTGGCCGTGTTCACAGCAAAATGATAATGCTGGCGGCACGATACGGTCAATCGCAATCCCCGATGTCCCAAGTTGGAGCAAACCAATCAGTACCCTAGCGCCCGATCGCTTAACCCACTTGTTAGAAGTCTCGATTGCCGCTAGTGTCTCGGCGTGATCCGCCCGATCCACGACCACGAAACCACTGCACCCGATCTGCCGAAGATCATCCACTCGATCTTCGCGCCGAAGGGCTTGCTGTCCACAACCCCGGGCTTTGAATACCGTGAACAACAGCCGCTAATGGCCGTCGCCGTGTCCCGCGCACTTGAAGAATCGCACCATCTGGCCGCCGAGGCTGGGACCGGGGTCGGTAAAAGTTACGGCTACCTGATTCCAGCCGTGCTGCACGCCCTTGCGCATCGGCATCGCGTCATCATTTCCACCCACACCATCAATCTCCAGGAGCAGTTGGTCGAAAAGGACATCCCGTACGTCCAAAAGTTACTAAAGAACTTGAACGACGAGGATTTACTGGCCCATCTGCGTCAGCAAGGACCCCGGGATGAAGCCAGCCAATCGATTCCAGATGCTGACCGGTTATCTTTTCGAGCAGTGCTGGTCAAAGGCCGCGGCAATTATCTCTGTCCGCATCGGCTGGAGCGAGCTTTGCGCGATGCCAAGAGCCTGTTCGTTGGTCCTGAGCATATTGAATTACGGCGCATTGCTGAATGGGCGCGAAAAACCAAGGACGGGTCATTGTCGGACTTGGACAGCCAACCCGATCCGAAGGTCTGGGCGGAAGTCTGCTCCGAACGCGGAATCTGCACCCCGAAGATCTGCGAAGCCGATGGGCAGACCTGTTTCTTCCAGCAAGCTCGGCGGCTGATCCGCACGGCCGATCTGCTCGTGGTCAACCACCACATCCTGTTTACCGAATTGGCCATCCGTGATGAGATGGAGGACGATGCGGAGGAAAAGGGGGAGACTGTTGGCGTCCTCCTGCCGAACTTTGACTGTGTGATTTTGGATGAGGCGCACACGCTGGAGGCCACCGCCGCCGAGCATATTGGCATCGGCGTGTCGCAGGGGGGAATCCGCTGGTGGCTGCATCGCCTGTGGAATCCGAAGTTGGAGAAAGGGCTGCTCGCGACGTTGCGTGAAGGCCACCTCACGCCGGAAGTCACCGCCCTACTCGAATTGACGGATGACTTTTTTGAATCCATTGCGGAGATCGCATTTTCTGTAACCGGCGATCGGGTTGGAAGTCGTGCCAAGCAGTCAGCAACCCCTGCGCCACTGGCGGTCCAGGGACAGTCGAATGTATTCCGTGTCCGCAAATCGGCAATTGTCCCTGACATCATCACGGAGCCCTTGAGCCAGCTGCTGGCTGGGGTGGTTGAACTGATCAAGACTGTTGAAGACAAGACGACGCGGGAAGAACTCCGGGAATGGTCACGGCGCGGACATGGAGTCCAGGAGCAGATCCGTGGGTTCCTCACCCAGGAAGCCGACGACCACGTCTACTGGGTTGAACGTTCTGGGAGACGCCAGACCAACCTCGAATTACGAGCGTCCCCCATCGATATCGCTCCGTACCTGCAACGGATGCTCTTCAAGCCCCACGACTCCGTTGTGATGACCAGCGCCACCTTGGCTGTCGGCAACCAGCTCGATTACTTTCTCAAACGGGTCGGTGGCGAAGCGGCTGAACGACTGCAATTAGGCTCGCCGTTTGATTTTCAGAAGCAAATGAAGATCTGCATTCCCAAGGCCATGCCAGATCCACGGGACAACGGCTACCGGACGGCACTGGTTCACTGGCTGGAGCATTTCATTCGTCTGACTCATGGCAAGGCGTTGGTTCTGTTCACCAACCAGCGGCTGTTACGGGATGTGGCGGTGGAAATGGAAGGTTTTTTCCAAGAATTGGGAGTTGCCTGTTATGCCCAGGGTCAGGGCTTGCCACGGCGACTGCTGTTGAGTCGGTTCAAAGAGGAAATCGACAGCGTGCTGTTCGGCACCGATAGTTTCTGGCAGGGTGTCGATGTGCCCGGCATGGCGTTAAGCAACGTGATCATCACGCGGCTCCCGTTTGCCGTGCCAGATCATCCGCTGGTGGAAGCAAGGATGGAAGCGATCGAAGCCCGCGGGGGGAGCGCCTTCAATGAATATTCCTTACCGGAGGCGGTGCTCAAGTTGCGTCAGGGCATTGGGCGCCTGATCCGCACCAAAACCGACACCGGTATCGTGGTGATTCTGGACAACCGAATTCTGACCAAGGCTTACGGCCGAGTGTTCTTGGCATCCCTGCCGAAATGCCCGGTGGAAGTGGTGTAATCGGGTTAGCGGTCGGTGGCTGATTTGACGGTCGATCAACCGCTAGCTAATCAGGGTTAAATAAATCAATATTGAAATGATTTATTTGACCGAATTTTTGTTAATATTTCTTTGCTAAGACCAACGGCTTATGCTACTTTTTTAAGTGAGGTGTGGTGAGGTTCGTGTTCACGATGATGCGAGCTACGTTTTATTCAAAAAAAAAAAGGACAGGTGTCAGGTTTTTTATGACGCATATTTGCGGATGATTGGGATGGCGGAGCAGGTGAAAAATCGGTGAACAGTTTCGTAATACAAACGATAAGCCCAAACCGGGCTTGGTGTCGGCATACGCTGGATTTTGGCGTGGCCCGGCAATCCTGCGCATTCTTGACAATTGATTTTGCTGAAAAACCTCTACGCAGCGGTCCGCTCTTGCAAACTAACTCGCATAAAACACGGCCACGATCCCGCCGTCGCGGGATGGCCCGCCGATTTTCACAACGGAGGGACGCGCTTCGTCGCGTCCGCAGCTCTTTTGCAAGAGTCTCAATTATCAACCATGGGTTGGCGCTCATCCGCACCCACCTTGCGATTTCTCGATCGCAGAGCCAGACCTGGTTGAGTCGTACCACCAACGCGATCGGCTCGGGCCTCAACCTCACCAGTCTTCAGTCTGAGGTCGGTCGCGTGTGGCCCTTGGAGATCCCCAGCGCCGGCCCTGTCGCCGGCGCTGGGATTCCGGCGGGAGGCGGTGCCTCGTTGTCGTTGGTAGGGACGGCTGTCCCAGCCGTCCGCGATTTAGGATTCGGCGGGCTCGGGACAGCCCGCCCTACCACGGCCGGCAAACCGACAGGCAAGATGCCTGTCCAACTACGGCAGGCAGAGACAGGCGAGACGCCTGTCCTACTATTTCCGGCGGGAAACCGGCCCAAAACCGAGGTGCGGATTGCGTAATCCAGCGCTAAATTTGCGGCGGGCTTTTCCGCGTGGGGCAGGGCGGCTGCTGGCTGCGTTAGTGTGGCTGGGGTTCGCTGCGTCGGTGCACGCCACCGACTACACGTGGACCAACACGGCCACCGGCGCGTCAGGCTTTTGGACGAATGGCAATTTGTGGGCCACGCCCGCGAATTATCCGGGTAGCAATGCCAGCGATAATGCCTACCTGACCAACAACACCGGGGCGGGCGGGTCGTACACGAATATCCTGAATCGCACGCTGAACTTTGTCGTCGGCACGCTGGCGATTTCCAACAGTACCGGCGGCCAGTCGTGGCTGATCGTTACCAACGCGGCGCTCACCAATACGACGTTCACGCTTGGCAACGGCGGCGGGTTGCAGATCGACAGCGGCGGGCTGTTCACCAACACCACCACGTTCAATTGGCTTGGCACCAACGGCGTCATCGTTCTCAACAACAACGGGACTTTGTTTACTGCTGGGCCGATGATTATCGGCAAGAGCACGGCAGGCATCACCGGCCTGGTCGCCAGCGCCAGCAGCGCCGGGCAGGGCGGCACGTGGCAGGTCAATGGGCAGTTGGCGGTCGGCACGAATTCGTTCGGGATGAATTCGCTGACCCTCTCGAACGCGAACCTGCTGAGCGCCGGCGGGCAGGTGGGCGTCGGTGCTTCGAGCAATCTGATGGCAGTGCTTGCCGGCGGGTCGTGGAATCTGCAGGGAAACATTCTGGTCGTTGGTGCCGGACCGTTTGTTTCCAGTGGGAACACGGTGCTGGTGAGCGGGTCGGGCGCGGTAATCACGAACCTGGGCTCGGTTGGATCCATCAATAATCCGAACGGGTTGGTGGTGGGCGCCGGCTACTACAATGGCGCCGGCGGCGCCAACGGCTCCACGAATAATTACAACAGTCTGATCATCAGCAACGGCGGCAAAGTGGTGATTTCGGCCGGCATGACGCGGGTGGGCGATAGCGATACCACGGGCAACCAGCTCATCATCAACAACGGCACGTTCACCTCGCCGGCGGACATGTATGTCGGCGTCAGCGTGAACACGGCCGGTGGCGGCGTTGGTGGCGGCAACAGCGTGACGGTGACCAACGGCGGATTCATGAGCATGGCGATCGGGTTGTACGTCGGTATTTGGAATTCCGCACAGTACGGCATCTCGAGCAATACTATCACCGTGGCTGGCACGAACAGCTCGGGCGCCAAGGCGACCGTCAACCTCGGCGGCGGTTTGTTGTGGGTCGGCAACGCCGCGTTGGCGAGCAATAACCAAGTCTACATTGGCAATGGCGGCGTAATGACCAATGTCGGGGCGGTCATTGTCGGAGGGTCATTGACGCAGGGCGGGGCGAATGGCAACAACAGTTTGATCATCACCAATGGCGGGTCGTTAATCAGCACGGGCACGGTCGCCATCGGCAACGCCGGGACATCCAGCGGCAATCTCTACAAAATTGATGGCGGTTCGGTCGGTAGCGTGGTGTCCAATGCCGGGCTGGTGACCATCGGCGGTAATGGCGGCGGGTTCAACCAGATGATCGTGACCAACGCCACCGTTTGGACCGGCGGTCTGACTGTTGGCACCGGTTCCTCCAACAACACCGTCAGCGTGGCGGAGAATACCACCTGGAATTTGCTCAACGGCGCACTCACCCTTGGCAGCGGGACCGGGAATGTGTTGGCCGTCAGCGGCAGCACGCTCACCAACATCAACACGCTGACGTTGAACGGCAACCAGAACAGCGTGGCCGTCACCAACGGCGGCAAGTTATTTGGGACTGGCGCCATCACGTTGAACACTGGCAATTTCGGCAACACCATCACCATGGGCGGTGGTCTTTGGAATGCCAACGCCACGTTGCTCGCGATTGGCGGCGCGGCTAATTCCAGCAACAATTCGTTTACCCTCACTGGCGGCACCGTCACCAACGTCACCGGCTTGGTCGTCGGTGCCGGTACCGGTGCGAACTACAACAGCTTGATCGTCACGGGAAGCGCCACGTTTTTCATGAACGCCGGCACCTTCGAGGTGGGCGCCACCGCCGCGAACACCGTCGGCGGCGGCAACAATACCGCGATCCTCTCCAATGCGGTTCTGAACTTGACCGCACCCGCGGCAACTTGGACGGCCATCGGCTGGGGCTCGTCCAATAATGTCGTCACCCTGTTGACTAATACGGTGTTGAACAACAACGCCGAGGGGATCGCCATCGGCGTCCTCGCGGCGACGGGCAACCAACTGATCATCAACGGCGGGATCGTTAGCAACGTCACGCAAGGTGGTAGCGTTGGTGTCTACATCGGCGATGCGGCCGGCGGCAACGGTAACAGCCTGACCATCAGCAATGGCGGCCAGTTCTACAGCGGCAACGTCACGATGGGCGGCAACGCCGGCGGTGGAAGCTTCGGTAGCAGCAGCAACGCGTACAACGCCGGTGGCCTGGGTGCATCGAGTACCATCTCCAACGGCTGGGTGACGGTTGGCGATACGGGGGATGGCTATAACACCATGACCGTCACCAACGTCACACTGCTCAGCAGCGGTGCCCTGACCATCGGCAGCGGTTCTTCGAACAATACCCTCAATGTTTTCGCTGGGACGACCTGGAACGGGCTGGGTCAGAATATCACCGCCGGTACTGGCGCCGCCTACAACGACGTGTTCACCAACAGCGGCGGACTCGTGACGAATTTCGGCGTGGTCACCATCGGCGCGAGTGCCACCTCGGTCAGCAACCAGATGGTCATCAACGGGGGGGGCGTGCTCAGTAACGTCACCGGTTTGATTGTCGGTGCTGTCGCCGGGGCGAACTACAACAGCTTGATCGCCACGAGCAATGCCGGGTTCTTCCAAAGTTCCGGCACGCTGCTGGTCGGCAGCGCGGTCGGCGGTGGTGCGGGCGGTGGCAACAACAGCGTGCTCATTTCCAACGGCGTCCTCAAGACCACCCAGCCCACCTTCATCGGCAGCGGTTCGTCGAATAATGTCGTTACAATTGCCGGCAACATGGTCTGGAGCGGGGCTGGCCAGAACCTGACCCTTGGCACCGGTGCCGCCATCAATAATACCCTGACCGACAGTGGCGGACTCGTGACGAATTTCGGTGTGGTCACCATTGGCGCAACCGCCGGCTCGATCAGTAATCAAGTGCTTGTCAATGGCGGCGGCGTGATCAGCAATGTCACCGCCTTGTACGTCGGCAACGTTCTCGGTGCGAACTACAACAGCTTGATCGTCACGGGCGGCGCCGGGTTCTTCATGAACTCCGGCACGTTCGATGTCGGCGCCGGCGCTGGACTGGGCACTGGCGGTGGCAACAATACCGTGATCCTCTCCAACAGTGTTTTGGTATCAACTGCGGTCGCGGGAAACTGGAACTCGATTGGCATCGGCTCCTCCAACAATACCGTTACGCTGTTGGCGAATACGATGTTGAATAACGGCACGGCTTATCTGCTGATCGGTTACCTCGCGTCCACGGGGAACGTGCTGACGATCAACGGCGGGATTGTGAGCAACGTCGGTTTGACGTACCTTGGCGATACTGCCACCTCCTTCGGCAATAGCCTGACCATCAGCAATGGCGGCCAATTCTATAATGGCAATGTCTCGGTGGGGATCTACGGCAGCAGTAACAACTTCTATAATGTCGGTGGGTTGGGTGCGGTGAGCACGGTTTCCAACGGCGTCATTTCGATTGGCGATACGGGAGGTGCCGGTAGCGGCAACAACACGATGACGGTGACCAACGCCACCCTGCTCAGCAGCGGCGCCCTAACCATTGGTAATGGCGCGTCGAATAATACCCTGAATGTTTTCGCTGGGACGACCTGGAACGGGCTGGGTCAGAATATCACCGCCGGTACTGGCGCCGGCTACAACAACATGTTCACCAACAGCGGCGGACTCGTGACGAATTTCGGCGTGGTCACCATCGGCGCGAGTGCCACCTCGGTCAGCAATCAGATCATCGTCAACCAGGGCGGCGTGCTGAGCAACGTCACCGGTTTGATTGTTGGTGCTGTCGCCGGGGCGAACTACAACAGCTTGATCGCCACGAGCAATGCCGGGTTCTTCCAAAGCTCTGGCACGCTGCTGGTCGGCAGCGCGCTCGCGGGCGCGGCCGGCGGTGGCAACAACACCGTGGCCATTTCCAACGGCGTTCTGAAAACCACCCAGCCCACGTTCATCGGCAGCGGGTCGTCGAACAATGTCGTCACGATTGCCGGCAACATGGTCTGGAGCGGGGCCGGCCAGAACCTGACACTCGGCACCGGTGCCGCCGTGAATAATACCCTGACCGACAGTGGCGGCCTCGTGACGAATTTCGGCGTGGTCTATATTGGCGCCACGGCAGGCTCGATCAGCAACCAGATGATTGTCAGCGGCGGCGGTGTGATCAGCAATGTCACCGGTTTGCTCGTTGGCAGCGTTCCCGGCGCGAGCTACAACAGCTTGATCGCCACGGGCGGGGCCGGGTTCTTTATGAATTCCGGCACGTTCTTGGTGGGATCGGCGGTCGGCCCGGCGGCGGGCGGCGGCAACAACACCGTGCTGCTATCCAACGGATTCCTGAATGCCACCCAAATCAGCGATATCGGCTACGGCTCCTCCAACAATGCCGTCACGCTGTTCACCAACACCGTCTGGAACAACGGCAACCAAACGATGTCGATCGGTCAGGGCGCTTCGACGGGCAATGTGCTGACCGTGAACGGCGGAATCGTGAGCAATGCCAGTGCGGTGTATATCGGCGATGGGTGGACGCCCGGGGGCATCCTGAACGTCGCCGGCAACACACTGACCATCAGCAATGGCGGCCAGTTCTACAGCGGGTACCTCTCGGTTGGCATCATCAACGGCAGCAGCAACACGTTCAACGCGGGCGGTGTGGGCGCGCCGAGTTTCATCTCCAACGGCACGCTGGTGGTGGGCGATAATTACCCCTCTGGCGGCACGTTCCCGGGGAGTGGCTACAATGTCCTGAACGCGACCAACGCCACGCTGCTCAACGGGGCACCCCTGAATATCGGGGCCGGCGGATCAAACAACGCGGTCAACGTCTATGCCGGCGCGACTTGGAATTTCCTGGGCAACAACATCACCAACGGCAGTGGCCAAGCCACCGGCAACGTGTTGAATATCTCCGGCGGCGTTGTCTCCAACGTCGGAGTGCTCAATGTCGGCGGCACGTCCACCGGCAGCGGCACGTTGACCTTGAACGCCGGCACGCTCTCGGTGCTGAGCCTGCTGGTCACCAACAACACGGCGACCGCCACCAACTCGTTTTTCAATTTTACCAATGGCAGCACACTGACGACATCGAATGCCGCCAACGCCGTGGCCGCAAACATCCTGCTGCCGACCGGCGGCACCCTGAATCTCAACGGCACTTGGAACATGCGCGGCGGCACCAACCTGATCCAGTCCGTCGGCGGCAATACCGGTACGGTCACGATTGGCAATGGTGTTTCCAACTCCGTGGTCAACGTGCTGCCCGGTGCGACGTGGAACCAGGCCACGGCGCTCACCATTGGCTACGGCGCGGCGACCGGCACCATGGTCAACCTCAACAGCGGCGGCGCGATGCTCGGCGGCGCAATCACGGTGGGCGGAGCCGGTAGTTCCGGTTCGCAATTCAATCTCAACGGCGGCACGGCCGCTGTCACCAGCGTGATCTTGGGCACTGCCGACGCCCGGCTCAACATCAACGGCGGCACCTTGGGCGCGGGGACGACCATTACCGGGATCGGCGCGGTCAACATCGTCGGTGGCCAGCAGGCGGTTGTGGACACGATGGGCAATACCGCCACGATCAACAGCGCCATGCAGGGCAGCGGGAACGGCCTGCTCAAGCTCGGCACTGGCACGCTCGTGATGGGGGCGACCAACAACAGCTACGCTGGTGCGACGACGATTTCCAATGGCATCCTGCGCCTCGGAGCTGCGAGTGGCATTGATACCTCGACGCTCACTCACCGCTGGAGTTTCAACAACAGCTACGCTGACTCGGTGGGCGGTTCGACCGCCACGGTTGCGGGTTCGGGCACTGCGCCAACGCTGGGCGCCAGCGCGGTCACGCTGAACGGCTCAGGCGGGCATAATAGTGCGCAATACCTTTCGCTGGGAACGGCCCTCCTGCCGACAGCCAACGCGCCGGCAACCATCGAACTCTGGGCCACGCAACTGACACTCCAGAACTGGGCGCGCATCTTCGACTTTGGAGCCAGCACGGCCAACTACCTGATGATGAGTTGGAATCAGAATGGAACCTTGACACAGGACCGGATTGAGCTGAAGGGGACCGCTACTTCGACGTACGACAACACCCTGCAGCCGTACACGCTGGGACAGGAGTTCCAGGTTGCCTTCGTGATCACGCCCAACGGCAGTGGGACGACGCTGAACTGGTACAAGCTCAACACGGCCGGGACCGTGCTCGCTTCCGGCACTGGCAACAGCACCTGGACGCTGGCGCAGTTGACCCAAACCTCGATGTGGCTGGGCCAGTCGGAATATGCGGCGGATTACGCCGCCAATGCCAGCTACGATGAGGTCCGCATCTGGAATTCCGCGTTGACCTCGAATCAGTTGGTCCAGCTGGGTGCGGCCGGACCGGATTCCCTGGCACTCAGCAGCGCCACCAACGTTCTGCCCGTGACCACGCCCGTGCAACTGGCCGGTGGTGCGGCGCTGGACCTCGGTGGCATGCAGCAGACCGTTGCCTCGCTCGCGAACTACAGCGGCAGCGGCGGCACCGTCACCAACAACAATCCGACGTTCGCATCCACCCTGACGGTCAGCAGCAATGATGCCGCCTACAGCACCACGTTCGGCGGCCAGATCGTTAGCGGAGTCGGCACGGTCAATCTGGTCAAGGCCGGCGCCAGCACGCAGGTGTTGGCTGGAACCAACAGTTATACCGGCAGCACCACCGTCAATGGCGGCACCTTGCTGATTACCGGCGGCGTGACCAATTCCAGCGTCGGCTACGTGGCGACGGGCGGGACGCTGACCGTCAACGGCGGCCTGCTGGCCATTACCGGCGTCTTCACCAACCTTGGCACGACGGTCTTCATCAACAGCCGGGGCACATTTACGGGCAACGCCTATTTTGGCGGGTTGTCGGTGATCGACCCGAGCACGAACACGTTCCTGGGCAATCTCGAAGTGGCCGGCACGCGGGTCTTGACCAACAGCGTGGAAACCATCAGCAGCAATCTGATCGTGGATGCCGGGGCCGGCTACTCGCTATTCCAGACCAGCAAAGTCTACGTTGGCCAGGTCTTCACCAATCAAGGGGGCCTCTATATAAATGGTGGCAGCGTCCTGACCAACGGCAACGCCTTTATGACTGGTTTGGCGACGGCCATCGTCAGCGATGCCGGGTCGGTCTGGAGCAATCTGACTCTAACCGTGGGCGCTCCCGGCGTCGGCGGGGCCAGCGTCCTGGTCACCAACAGCGGGAAATTGTTCAGCAGCGGGGTCTCGTTTATTGGCAATGGGTCATCGAATAATATCGTGACGATTGCGCCCGCCAGCTCGTGGAACTTGGGCGGCGGGAGTGTGACCATCGGCAATGGCGCGGCGACCGGCAACGTGTTGACCGTCAACAACGCCAATCTGACCAATGGTACGGTGACGGTCGGCGGCACCGGCAGTGCCGGGTCACTGTTCAACTTCAACGGCGGCACGTCCATGGTCAACGTTGTGTTGGGCACGGCCGACGCGCAAATGATCGTCAACGGCGGCACCCTGGGTGCGGCTGTGGCGGGCACGACGATTTCCGGCCCCGGCAGCGTCAACATCGTCACGGGCCAGCAGGCCGTGGTGGACACGATGGGTAATGCCGCCACGATCAACAGCGCTATCCAGGGGACGGGCGGCCTGGTGAAGCTGGGCGCGGGCACGTTGACCCTCGGCGCGTCGAACACCTACATTGGCGCCACCCTGGTCAATGCCGGGACGCTCACCATCAGCGCGGCCGGGTCCGTTAGCGGCGTCAGCACCGTGACGGTGAACGCCAGCACCGTGCTCAATCTCCAGCAGGCGACCAACAGCAATGTCATGGTCTTGAACGGCGGAAAAATTTTATGGAGTGGTGGCGGCGATAACTCCGGCAGCGGCGGGACGATCACCAATATCGGTGGCATGATCATCCATACGTATACCGCTGACGGCGTCGCCACCAATCTCTATATCCCGACCTCGGTCAACGCCAGCATTCTGGTAGTTGGCGGCGGTGGCGGCGGCGGCAGCGGTCCGTCCAGCTACGGCGGTGGCGGTGGCGGTGGCGGTGGTGTCATTGCCACGAACCTCGTCAGCTTTGCCAGCGGGACCTATAGCATCATGGTGGGAACTGGCGGGGTGGCCGGGACCACCAGCTCGGGCATTGGTGGCACGGGCGGCTCTTCGTATCTCTCCAATGCAGTTTTCAACCTGACGGCCGGCGGCGGCGGTGGTGGTGGCACCTACGGCGGCGTGGGCCAGCCCGGCGGCACGGGGGCAACGGTCGGCGGGTCCGGCGGTGGACACGGGCGGGATTCCGGGGCCAACGCGGGCGGCGTCGCCGGCAGCGTCCTCGGCAATACCAATACGACCTTCAACAACGCCGGTGGTGCGGCCAACGGCAGTAGCTGGCAGTCAGCCAGCGGCGGCGGCGGTGCCGGCCAACCCGGCTACGCCGGCGGGAGCGATCAGGGGAATAACCTCTCTGGTTACACAGCCGCGGGGGGGAATGGAACAAACTTCACCTTTGGCGGAGCGAACCAGTGGTACGGCGGTGGTGGCGGCGGCGCGGATCAGGGTGGATCCTACCGGCCACTGGGCGGGCTGGGCGGAGGCGGTTCCGGCGCCGGAGGCAACTCGGCGGGCAGCAACGGCGTGGTTAATACCGGCGGTGGCGGCGGCGGTGGCAATAACGCCAACGGCGGCACCGGCGGTTCCGGCATCATCATTGTCAGTTATGCGTACCAAAGCGGCGGCACGTTGACTTTGAGCGGGTCAATCAATGTCCAAACCACCTCGACCTTGGACGACAACGGGGGCGGGATCTTGGTCAATTCCGCCATATTCGGCAACGGCGGGATCATCAAGGCCGGCCTGGGTACGGTCACGCTCGCCGGTAGCAACACGTTCGCGGGCGATCTGACGATTAATGCCGGCACGTTGCAGTTGGGCGGCGCGGGCGTACTCGGCAACGGTGCGTATGCCGGGTTGATCACGAACAACGGCTACTTCGTCGACAGCAGCAGCGCGTCGCAAACCTTAAGCGGCGTCATCAGTGGTTCCGGCGGGTTGGTTCAGGCCGGCCCCGGCGTGCTGACGCTTAACGCGACCAACACTTATACTGGCCCCACACTGATCAGTGGCGGGACGCTGACGATTGGCGGCGCCGGTCTGTTGGGTAGTGGGGTGGCGATTTCGAACAACGCCAATTTTGTTTACAACAGCAGCCTCGGGCAAACCCTGAATGGCGTCATTAGTGGGACTGGTACGGTGGTGCAGGCCAGTCCCGGCACGCTGACGCTGACGGCGACCAACACGTATAGCGGCCCCACACTGATTAACGCCGGGACGCTGACGATTGGCGGGGCCGGTCAGTTGGGCAACAGCGGAATCTACGGCGGCGCGATCTCGAACAACGCCACTTTCAACTTTAACAGTAGCGCAGCGCAAACTCTGAATGGCCCCATCAGCGGCACCGGCACGTTGATCAAAACCAATGCCAGCACGCTGACCCTCGGCGGCACGAACACCTACACCGGTCCGACCTTGATCAATGGTGGCACGCTCACCATCGGCGCGTCCGCCTCGCTCAGCAATGCCAGCCTCATCACCGTCAACGCCGGTTCGGTGCTCAACCTCCAGCAGCAAGCGACCAACGCCAATCCCATGGTCTTGAACGGCGGCAAACTGGTGGGGGGAAGCGCCGATGACACTGGCAGCGGCGGAACGATCACCAACATCGGCGGCAATGTGATCCACACGTTTACTATTGCCGGCACCACCAATCTATACGTCCCCGTGCCGGTCAACGCGAGCGTCCTGGTGGTCGGCGGTGGTGGGGCCGGTGGTTCGGTGATTGGCGGCGGCGGTGGTGGCGGAGGCGTGCTTTATACGAATGCCTATTTGATCAGCGGTGGCTCCAATTATAATGTCTTCGTTGGCGCGGGCGGTATTTGCCCCACGATCTGGTTGGCCGGCGGCAATGGCAGTAATTCATCGTTCGGTGCGCTGACCGGCTTTGGTGGCGGCGGTGGCGGCGGGTGGAATACCGCAGCCCCCGGCTCGTCCGGCGGTTCCGGCGGCGGTGGTTCGCAGGGCCAAAACGGCGGCTCGTTCACCAACGGTCAGGGCTTTGCTGGTGGCAATTCGGCCAGCCCTGGCGCCGGCGGCGGCGGTGGCGCCGGCGCAGCGGGCGGCAACGGAACGTCGGGCCAGGCCGGCAGCGGTGGCAGCGGCGTCTCGAATAATATTTCCGGCGCCTGGGTCGTTTACGGTGGTGGCGGCGGCGGTGGTGGCGGCAATGGCGCGGCGAACGGTAACGGCGGCCTTGGCGGTGGCGGCGTTGGTGGGGCAAACAGCGGCACCATTGGCGCGAATGGCGTGAACGGCCTCGGTGGCGGCGGCGGCGGCAGCGGCTGGAACGGGACCGCATATGTAGGCGCCACCGGCGGTGTCGGGGTCGTCATCGTCAGTTATGCGTATTCCGCTGCCGCGACCTCGACGTTGTATGGGCCGATCACGGTCCAGTCCACCTCCACATTGGATGACGGTGGGGGCGGGCTCAATGTCTTTTCCGCCATGTCCGGCCCCGGCGGAATTATCAAGGCTGGCGTGGGCACGACTGCGTTCTATGGCAGCAACACGTTCAGCGGTGGTTTGACGATCAATGCCGGCACGCTGGTGGTGAGCAACAGCGCTGCGCTCGGGACCGGTTTTCTGATGATGAACGGCGGCGCGTTGTCCGCTGTGGGTGGCGCGCTGACAGTGACCAATACCATCAACCTCGCCGTCTCCAGCACCTTCACTATCAACGGCACCGACAGCCTGACGCTCAGCGGCAGTATTACCAACACCGGCGCGCTGACGAAGTTCGGCACCGGCCTGCTGACCCTCGCGGGCACTAATACCTACACCGGCGGGACGACCCTCAATGGCGGCACGCTGGTCGGGAGCAACAGTTTTGCGCTCGGGACCGGTTCGCTGACGATGAACGGTGGCACGCTGGCTTGTGCGGGCGGCACGTACACACTGACCAATGCCATGATCACCGGGGCCAACATTTTCAATGTCAACGGCTCCGACAACTTGACCATCAGCGGCGGCATTACCAACTCGGGAGCGTTGACCAAGATTGGCAGTGGCACCCTCACGTTCAGCGGCACCATTGCCTCCGCCGGCACTCTCATCGTCAGCAACGGCACGTTCAACCAGCTCGGCGGGGTGCTGAGCAATCTCACCACCCTGTTTGTCGCCAGCGGCGCGAATCTGATGGTTTCCGGTGTAACGATGAGCGTGAGCAGCAGCTCGACCACCAACGCCGGTACGACCTACCTCGTCAATAGCGTTGGCGTGTTCAATGGCAATTTCTTCAACGGCGGCCTGTGGGTGATTGATCCGAGCACCAATACCATCATTGGTAACCTGGATATTATCCCCGGCGGCACCCGGGTGCTGACCAACAGCGTGGATATTATCGCCAGCAACCTGATTCTCGAAGCGACTGGCACCTACCAGTTGCTCCAGAATAGTCGCGGATATGTCGCCGGCGTGTTCACCAACCAGGGTGCCTTGACCGTCTCGGGTGGCAGCATACTGACCAACGGCAACATGTTCATCACCGGCGCAGCCACCAACTTAATCGATGGCTCGATCTGGAGTAATGCCAATTTCATCGTGGGCCTCAATACCGGCAACGCCAGCGTGACCATCAGCAACGGTGCCACGCTCACGACGGGCGCCAGCATCGTCGGCAGCAATGGATTCAACAACACCGTCAATGTCATTGGCGGGTTCTGGAACCTCAACAACAGCAACTTGACCGTGGGCCTCGGCCCGGTGACCGGCAACGTGGTGCGGATTGACGGTCAGGGCGCCATTGCCGGAGCGCAGGTGCTCAACATCGGCGCGCTGGTCGTGGGCACCAATGGCGCCAGCGGCAACAGCATTTTGGTCACCAACGCTGGCCAGTTTTACACCACACAGGACAGTGTGATCGGCGTCGGGACCACCAACAACAGCCTGACCGTGAGCGGTCTCAACTCGTTCTACAGCGCGAGCGGTAAGCTGCTGACCATCGGCTCGGCCGGGGCCGGGATGTTCGCGACCGGCAACGTATTCACCGTGGCCAACAACGCGATGGCCAATGCCGGCTCGATTACCGTCGGCGCCGGCACCACCAATAACGCCAGCGGCAACAGCCTGGTCATCAGCGGCGGCGGAACGCTCGCCACCGCCGGCGCGAGCACGGTCGGTTCCAATGCCAACAACAACGCTGCAACTGTGACGGGCACCGGCTCGTTCTGGAATCTGGGCGGCGCCGCGCTATCCATCGGCACGGGCGTGGCCACCGGCAATGTCGTCACCATTATCGCCGGTGGTCAGATCACCAACGGCAGCGTTGTGGTCGGCGGCAGTCTCGGTGCCAACGCCAACAGCCTGATCGTCACCAACGGCGGTCAATTGTTTACGACTGTCGCCAGCACAATCGGTGTGAATGGCACCAACGATGTCGTCACGATTATGGGCGGCGGCGCGCTCTGGAACCTCGGCAACACGGCGCTCACCATCGGCAGCGGCACGGCCAGTGGCAACGTCGTGACCGTCGGCGTCGGTGGCATGGTCAGTAACGCCAGCAGCCTGATCGTCGGCAGCGGTCTGGGTGCCAACTATAACAGCTTCATCGACACGAACGGCACTTTCTCCCAAAGCTCGGGCGGCTTGTTTGTCGGCAGTGCCGCCGCTGGCGGCATCGGCGGTAACAACAACAGCGTGATCCTTTCGAATAGCCTGCTCACCAACACTGTTCAAAGCTTCGTCGGCTCCGGGTCGTCCAACAATGTGCTGACACTGCTTCCCAACACCTATCTTAATGGTGGCGGTCAGACGCTGACCATCGGCACCGGCACAGCCGTCAGCAACGCGGTGACAATTAATGGCGCGACCGTCACGAATCTCATTGCGCTGGTTGTCGGCGCGACCGCCGGCGCCAACTACAACAGTTTCACCGTCACCAACGGCGGCGGCCTCACACTGAACGGCGGCAGTTTCCTGGTTGGCAGCGGCGGCGGTGGTGCGGTGGGCGGTGGCAACAACACGGTCGTCCTGACCAATTCAATGATCACCGTCAACGCATCGCCCTACATCGGGTCTGGCTCTTCCAACAACGTCGTGACCCTCCTGAGCAACACCACGTTGTACGCGAATGGCAACATTCCCACGTATATCGGCAACGGCACCGCGATGAGCAACTCGATGGTGGTCAATGGCGGCGTGATCAGCAATACCAGCGCTTCGAATCCGAACGGGCTGTACGTTGGCAACGGGGTCGGTGCCGTTGCGAACAGCCTGATCCTCAGCAACGGGGCGCAATATATCACGGTCTCTGCCTCTGGGAATTACCCTGTCTACGCCGGGGCCAACGGCGGCGTCAGCAACTTCGTTCAAATTGGTGGCCTCGGCGCGGCGGTCACCTTGAGCAATGTCGGTATCTCCGTCGGTTACGGCGGCAGCGCCAGCTACAACCAGATGATCATCACGAATGCCAATGCGCTGTATGCCGGGAGCTTTGAAGTTGGTAACTATGCCAATTCGTCGAATAACACGTTGACGGTGACGACGAATGCCACGGTGATCGGCACGGGTGGCGACTGGAGCCAGTACCGCATCGGCACCCCCGGCAATGCCGGCAACGGGCTGATTGTGAATGGCGGCACGGTCAGCGGCTGGAGTATCCTCACGATGCAAGGGGTCGGCACATACCTCACCGTGACGAATGGCGGCCAGATGTACGTGACCGGGGGCAGCCATACGGCCAATTACCATATTGGCGCCGGCGGGAGCCTTGGGGACAGTAACGAAGTGATGAAAGTCGCGGCGAACAGTCTCTATTGGGACACTCGCGGGAACGAAGGCATTGCTGGCTGTAGCAACCAACTCATCGTGGACGGCGGCACTTATAAGCTTGGGGGTGGGAGTTCATTCCTGACGATGTACGGCACCAACAACGGCGTCACGGTGATGAATGGCGGCACGTTCAACGCCAGCTTCGGATTCAGCGGCATTGGCGGTTTCTTTAACGTGTTGAGCAATACTGTATTGAATGGCAATGGCGCCGACATGAGCGTCAACGCCATCAGCAATACCGTTACGGTTAACGGCGGCGTCATCACCAATTACCGCAGCTTCTCCATTGGCGGTAATGCCGGTGACTCCGGCGACTGCTTGATCTTGACCAACGGCGCCAAATTGTTCACGCAACTCCCCGCCGGCCAAGCCTCCGCGATCGGTGGTTCAGGATCCGGCACGTTATTGATCAGCGATACATCCTATCTGTCGGTCGGGAACACCTTGCTCGTCGGCATGGGTGGCAACTCGACGGGTGTGGTGATCCAAGCCGGCGGCACCGTCAACCTGAATGGCAATGCCCTGCAAATTGCTTTCGGGTCTCCTTCACAGACCCATGTCGGATTGTACACGATCAATGGCGGGACTTTGCAGGCGGGCGGGATTGTCGTGGGCGGGAACTTCAGCAGCACCGCCTCCGGCGGTCTGGGCACGATGACCGTGAACGGCGGCTATATTCAGAGCTCGGGTGTGGAAATGGGGCCGAACATGAATAGCGGCAGCGGCACCGGCACAGTGGTGATGACCGGCGGCAGTTGGAACATGATGGGCGGCTCGATCAACGGTGGCAATAACCAGGGCACGGTGGGCACCACTTCCCAGGGCTGGGGCAGTTTCATCATCAACGGCGGCCTCGCGACCAACGTCGGGGCAATCACCCTTGGCTCCAGCTTGTACGGTTCCATGGCCGTCGGCGGGTCGGCCGATGTGGAGATGCTGCCGGGCGGCACGATTACCCTGAGCGGGAACGGGTATCTTTCCGTCACCGGTGGCGTCCTGAATGCCAACGGCGCGGGGTTGCTCGATGGCACGGGTGCCAATGGCGGCAACGCGGTGATTGCGGGCGGCATGTTGATCAATCTCGTGAACATCCAACTCGCCAATGCCGTCTCCTTCAGCACGTTGACCGTCAGCAATGGCGGGGTGTTGACGACGACCGGTATCGTGATCGTCGCGGCCAATACCTACGCTAACGCCAGCAACATTACCTACCGGGTCGGCGGCCTAGGCGCGATGAGCACCGTGTCCAACGGCGCGATCAACATCGGCGGCGCTAGTTCCGGTTACGGCAACAATGTGGTCGTGGTTACCAATGCCAACTTCTGGAGCGGGGGCGTGACCATTGGTTCGAGCACCATCAGCAACAGCGTGACCGTGCTGGCGGGCAGTACCTGGAATGTGAACGGCGGCATCACCGTGGCCAACGGCGGATCGACCAATGTCCTCACCATTGCTGGCGGCACGGTCATCATCACCAACGGGTACTCGCTCTCGGTCGGCACCGCCGGCGGCGCCGGCAGCGTGACAATGTCCGGTGGCACGATGACCAACAACAGCACGCTCGTCCTCGGCGATTCCACGGCGGGCAGCATCGGCACATTCAGTCAATCCGGCGGGACCTGGTTCCAAGGCGGCGTGGCCACCATCGGCAACGTGGGCACCGGCACCATGACCGTCACCAGTGGCACATTCCTTGCCACCAATACCCTGAATGTCGGTGTCGCCGGGTCCGGCACCGGCACGCTCACCATCGGCGGCGCCGGCGCTGTGCTGGTGACCAACAATTTCACCAATGCCCTACTCAGTGTGGTCAAGGGCGCGATCAATATCACCAACGATTCGCTCACCGCCGACCAGATGTTCATCAACAGCGCCACCGGCAGCCTGAACCTGACCGGCAGCACGGTCTACGTCAACGGCGGTCTATCCGTCGGCGCGGCGGCCGGGCCGAACGGCGCGTACGCCGGCACGCCGTCGGTGACGCTCACGGGTGTGGCGATCAACAGCGGCGGATTCTTCGTCGGCTCCAACGGGACCGGCCAGGTGACCCTGAAAGGCGGCAATCTAAACCTCGCCAGCTTCGGTGCGGGTCTTGTGGTCGGCACCAATAACGGGACCGGCACGATCAGCGTGTCCGGTGGTCTGGCCACCAACCTTTCGACGCTGGGCTTGGGCAATTCGGCGGGCAGCACCGGCGTCTTCAGTCAAACCGGCGGCACGTGGTATCAAGGCGGCGCGGCCACGATCGGCAATGCCGGCATCGGCACGTTGACCATCACCGGCGGCACGTTCACGGCGGCCAACACTTTGACGCTGGGCAGCAGCGGCGGCCTCGGCCGCCTGACTCTCAGCGGGGGCCTCCTGACGAACGGGGCGGCGGTTGTCATCGGTAATGGCTCCTCCAATAACACCGCGATCGTCACCAATACCGGGGTCTGGAATCTGGCCGGCAACAGCTTGACCATCGGCAACGGCGCTTCCGGCAACGTCCTGACCGTCAGCGGCGGCGTGATCACCAATGCCAGCCTCACCATCGGCGTCGGGGTCTCCTCGAACAACCAGCTCATCATTAATAATGGCGCCGTGTGGGCGACCACGCTGCGCGCAACCAATTTCGGGAACACTGTTGTTATCAATGGTGGGGTGCTCAACAGCGCTGGTACCTACATCACCAACGGCATTGCCCTGACCGTTGGCAACGGAACGAGTTTCGCCGATCTCAACACCGTCGGCGGCACGCACGGTTTCAATAATGGCTTGATCATCTCCAGCAACGCCTGGCTGACCGGCACCGGCGCCCTCACCGCCAGCGGCAGTGGAATCATCCTGACCAACGGTGCCTACCTCTCGCCCGGTCTTGGCACCAACGGAATTGGCACGCTGACTTTGTCCACAGTGAACGGTTTCAATGGCGCCATCTATGACGTTACGATCAACAACTTCCTCGGCACCGCCGGCACCAATTACGACCAACTCATCCTCACCGGCGCGATCACCAACACTTCCCCGGGCGCGAACAATAATTTTGTGATCCGGTTGGATCCGCAAGGTGCCAGCTATAATCCCAATGCCAACTACCAGTTGGCCGTCGCCACTTTTACCACTGCGTTCTACACCAATATCTTCAGGATCGACAGCAGTCTGGTTGGCGGCTCATGGCGGTTGACCACGAATAACAACACTCTGTTCCTGGTCCAGAGTGGGGCGCTGCCGAGTGGTTCAAATTTCGTTTGGAACAGCACCCCCAGCGCGCCGTGGAGCAATGCGACAGCGTGGGTGGGCAACTATGCGCCGCCAACGAATGGCGCGCTCACACTAGTCCTGACATTCAACGGCACCAACGGCGGGGCCGCTTATGGCGCGAGCAACAACCTGTTTACGGCGGGCAACTCGTTCACCAACAACGCCATCATCTTCAACAGCACGGCGGGCGTGACCAACGCCCTGCTTGGCGGGACGCTGACCTTTGCCGGCAGCAGCAGCATTGCCGGCTTCTACCAAAACGCCAGCGGCGCGTTTATTGTCAGCAATACCGTCAACCTCGCCACCAATATCGTCTTCGACGGCGGCGGGGTCGGCGCGGTCATTCTCGCGAGCAACATCACCGGCACCGGCGCGATCACCGTGCAGGGCGGCTATTACAACACCGTCCTGCTCGGATCCAACACCTTTGTCGGTCCGGTGCTGGTCAACTCCGCCGGCACCTTGACACTTGGGAACTTGTCCGCCTTGGGAACTAACTCCGTCACCATCAGCAACGGCACCGTCATCGCCAACGTCGCCTACACCGTCGGCAACGGTCTCAGCAACCAGCAGGTGTCAATCCTCGGCAACGGTTCGGTCTGGTCCAACAACGCCTCGGCGTTCACGATTGGCAACGGCGCGGCCCTGAGCAACGTCGTGACCATCGCCAACGGCGGCACGCTCTCCGCCACGGCGGTGAACATCGGCAGCAACGCCGCGGCGATGGCCAACGGCTTGGTGATCAGCAACGGTGGCAATGTCGTTGGCCCGATTACGATCGGCGCTGCGGCCGGCTCGACCGGCAACTTCTACAACGTGCTTGGCGGCGGCATCGCCTCCAACGGCGCGGTCACAGTCGGCGGCACCGGGGCCGGCTATAACACCCTGTCGGTTACCAACGCCACGCTGCTCAGCGGCGCGGTCACGGTCGGCAGCAATTCCTCCAACAATACCGTCACGGTGTTCAGCAACGGCACTTGGAACGCGCTGGGCAATGCGGTTACCGTCGGCACGGGCGCGGCGGTCAGCAACAGCCTGATGGTCCTGGGTGGCAGCACGTTCTACGCGGGCAATGTGGTCATCGGCAACACCGCCGGCTCGATCAGCAACAGCTACAACCTCGGCGGCATCGGCGGAGTGGCGACGGTCACCAACGGAACGATCACGCTCGGTAATGCCGGCGGCGCCATCTTCAACACGATGACCGTGACCAACACCAGCCTGCGCAGCGCCGGCCTCACGATTGGTCTGGGCGCATCCAACAATACCGTCACCGTCCTCGGCAACAGCACGTGGAACCTGCTTGGCAGCACCATCAACCTCGGCTACGGCGGGGCGGTGCAGGTTGCCAATGATACGATGTTTATCGACGGCGGCGGCGTGGCTGGTGGCGCGGCGCTCACCAACGTCGGTGCTTTGAACATGGGCATTCCCTCAGCCAATGGCGGGCTTCAGGTGGGCAATCAGTTCATCCTGACCAACGGCGCCAATCTGTTCGTCGGCGCCGGCGGCATCAGCATCGCTTACTTCGCGGGCGGCAGCGGGGCCACCGTGGCCAGCAACAACCTGTTTAAAGTGGACGGCGGCACGGTGGGCAGCGTGGTTTCCAATGCCGGTGGGTTTACCGTTGGCAACCAGTCGGGCACCGGTATCGGGGCGAGCAACCAGGTCATTCTGGCCAATGTCAACATGTGGAGCGGCACCATCAACCTGCAGGGCACCAACAACGTGATCAGCGTGTTGACCAATGCGACGGTCAATCTGATGGCCGTCAATACCTTCAACTTCAGTGCCGGTCTCAGCAACCTGACGGTAATTGCCAATGGTGGCGTGGTCACCAACGCGAGGTATCTCAACATCGGCGGCGACACGAGCCAGTTGCTGCTTACCAACGGCGGCAAGATGTTCGTCAACCAGACGGCCGGCGGTGACAACTCCGTCATTGGCAGCTCGAGCGCCAACGATTTGGTGTACGTGGGCGCCAACAGCACTCTGGTGTTCTCCAACAAGAATCTGGCGCTCGGCTATGGAGCCACTGGCACGACGATTCCCAGCTCGAACAACCAACTCATCGTGGATAGCGGGACGGTGACCTTCCTGGCGACCCAGAACGGCCTGTATCTGGGCTGGGGCGGATCGGGTGCTGGGGCCACGAATGCCTTTGGCAACAGCGTGATCATCAGCAACGGCGGCCAGTGGCTGGGCGCCGCCAACGTGCTCGTTGGTCAGGTTGCCGGCGACAGCAACAACCTGTACCAGGTCGGCGGCCTCGGTGCCGCCAGCTACGCGAGCAACGGCGCTGTTACCTTCTCCGCGCCCTACAACAGCGTGGTGGTGACCAACGCGACCTTCAACAGCGGCGCGCTGGCTGTCAACACCGCCGGCAACGTCATCAGCATTTTGTCCAACGCGACGTGGAACCTGCGCGGCGGCGCGTTCAGCGTGGCCAACAGCGCGGGCGCAAATGCAAACACTGTCACCGTCAGCAGCGCCACGATCACCAACGTCGGCGCGATCACCCTCGGCGGCACCGGCGGCAGCACCAACTCGATGAGTGTTGCCAATGCCAACATCCTGAGCACCGGTCTGCTCACCCTCGGCGGCACCGGCGGCGGCAACAACTCAATGACTGTCACCAACGCCAACCTCAGCAGTGCCGGTCTCACCATCGGTACCGGCTCCTCCAATAACACGGTCACGCTCAACAGAGGAATCACCTGGAATTTCCTCAACAGCGCGCTGACCTACGGCGCCGGCACCGGCAACGTGCTCACCATCCAGCCCGGCGCGGTGCTGACCAACGTCGCGAGCATCCTCATGAACGGCGCCGGCAACAGCCTCTTCCTCACCAACGCCGCCGGCCAGGGCAACATCTATCTGAACAATCTCGCCTCCGCCTCGGGTTCGCTCACCGTCGGCGGGACTGCCGGTTACGGCAACAACACGCTGGTCATCAGTAATCAGATGTTCACGATGAGTCCTGGAGCGAACTCGTACTATGTGGGCAACGGTTCGTCCAACAACTTCCTGACCCTCTTGGCGGGCACGGTGTGGAGCAATCAAAATGGTGGCGCCGGCGGTATCCTGAGCATTGGCAACGGGGTCGCGGCCAATAATGTGGTGACCAACAATGGCGGCAACATGGCCAACCTGAACCAGGTGCTGATTGGCAACGGCGCCGGCGCGATCAGCAACGGGCTGGTCATTATCAATGGTGGTGCGCTCGCGCAGCAAGGAATCTACCTGTACGTCGGCCAAAACGGTTCCGGGTACAACTTCCTGAATGTCGGCGGTCCCGGGCCGCAGAGCACCATCTCCAACACCATCCTCGGAGTTGGGATGGGGAGCGATGTCGGCTACAACACGGTGACCATCACCAACGCCATTGTCCAGAACCGCAGCGCCCAGGATATCAACGTCGGAAACACGTCCACCGGTAACACGGTCAACGTTCTCGCGAACGGGACGCTCATCACCGGTCAACACTTCTCCCTGGGCGGAATGAGCAACTCGGTTGTGATCAATGCCGGCACCTTTGGTCCCGGCGGAGCGAACTTCAACGTCAACGGCGTTGGCGACACCCTGACGATCTTAAACGGCGCGTACTTTACGAGCGGGAACGGTTTGAGCATCGGGACGACGGCCGGCAACGCCAGCAACAGCGTGAATATCGGCGGCAACGGCCTCTACAGCACCGCCTACTTCGGGGCGGCTCTTAGCATGGGTGTCGGCGGTAGCGTTGGCAATTTCAACACACTGACCGTGACCAACGCCACGCTCACCATCAACGGCAACGGCGGTGGCGGGGTGATCGGCGTCAGTGCCAACAGCAACTCCGTTTATGTTCTCGGAAACAATTCCTACCTCTGGGTGGGGAACAATTATCTGCAAGTCGGTAGTGGGATCGCGACCGGTAATGTGCTCGTGATCGACGGCGCCGGCGTGGTGGGCGGGTCGGTTGTCACCAGCTACAACGCCAGCGCCGTGGGTACCATCGGCTCTGCCGGCGCTGCCTTTGGCAACGCGCTGATTGTCACCAATGGCGGCCGCATGGTCTCCCAACAAGCCAACGGCACGGTCGGTTCCGGAACCGGTGGTGGCGCAGCCATCAGCAATAGCGCGACGGTCGCCGGCGGCGGGGCCCTGTGGACTCTGAACGGCACCTCCCTGATCATCGGCACCGGAGTCGCCACCGGCAACCTCGTGACCGTGAACGGTCTCGGCGGGGCCGGGGGTGGTGTTGTTTCCAACGTCAACGGCGCCGCGATTGGCGGTGCCAGCGGTGCCGGCAACGGGCTGATCATCACCAACGGCGGCTGGTTCATGGGCACCACCGGCGTCATCTCCAACGGTGTCGGAATCAACGCCAGCAACAACTTCATCGTCGTGGACGGCGGCGTCGGTTTGCCCAGCGCGACCATCCTGACCAACAACGGCTTGCTTACTGTCGGTGGCAGCGGCGGCGGCTACAACTGGATGAGCGTCACCAACGCCAGCGTCTGGACCGCCGGCCTGACAATCGGCAACGGCTCCTCCAACAACTTCGTCAACGTGAACGATGGTTCGACCTGGAATCTCATGGGCAGCGCGTTGACGTTCGGTAACGGCACCGGCAACGTGCTCAACGTCGTCGCCAACGGCACTGCCGCGCTGACCAACATCGGCGGCATCACAATGCAGGACGCCAGCCGCGCGATGTTCATCACCAACGCGACCGGCACGGTCAACCTGTTCCTCGGCACCGGCGGTGGCTTCAACCTCGGCAATACCCCCGGCCTCGGCGGCGACAGCCTGACGATCAGCAATCAGTTCTTCACCAGCGGTGCCGCTAGCATCATCGGCAATGGCTCCTCATCCAACACCCTCACCATCCTCACCAACACGCTCTGGAACGGCGGCGCGCAGGCGCTCACCATCGGTAACAACATCGCGAACAGCAACCTCATGGTCGTCAACGGCGGCATCCTCAGCAACTTCGGCGCGGTGAGCATTGGCTCGGGCGGCAGCTCGCTTACCACCGGCACCGGGAACGGCATGATCCTTAGTAATGGCGCCGTGCTCTACAGCAGCGGCGCTTTGATTGTGGGATATTCGGGCATCGCCGGCACAGTCTTCCCCGGCGCAAGTAATAACTTCCTGAATGTCGGCGGTCTCGGCGCGCCGAGCATTCTTTCCAACAACGGTATCCTCCAAGTCAGCTATACCGGCGACGGCAACCGGCTCACCGTGACCAATGCCGTGTTAACCACCATCGGCGCAGATATCATGTGCCAGTTGCAGACGTCGGCGGGCAACTCGATCACAATCTTGACCAACGGCACCTGGAACATGGGCGGTGGAACCCTCCTCATCGTTAACGGTGCTGGGTCCAACAATACCTTGACGATCAACGGCGGCATCGTCACCAACTCCACTGGTATCACGATCGGTAATCCCAGTAACGGCGGCGCCAACCAGAATGGCCTGATCGTGACCAATGGCGGCCAACTTTGGGTCAATGGCACCGTAACAGTCGGCACCTCTGGCGGGGCCGCAACGGTTCTCAGTAACTATGTCGTGCTGGGTGGGGCGGGGGCGCCGGTCATGGTCAACGCCTCGTTCTCTCTCGCGGCAGGCGGCTCAGGCACCGGGTACAGCATGCTGACGGCCACCAACGCCAACATCGTCGGCGGCTTGACCGTCGGCGGTGTCGGTTCATTCAGCACCGCCACAATTCTCACCAACACCATCTGGAATGTGAACGGCGGGCAAATCAACTTTTACGGCACCAGCAATTCGATGGTCATCAATGGCGGAATCGTCACCAATATTTCGACGACCTATTTCAATGGTGTGTCCGGCAGTCTGACGATCAGCAACGGCGGTCAATTCCAGACCGGTGGAATTATGACGTGGGTCAACCCCGGCAACCCGGGCGCTAACAGCAACTCCGTGAACGTGGGCGGTCTCGGCGCGCTGAGCACCGTCAACGGCGGCAATATCTCAATCGGCGTCAACGGCATCGGTAATACGATGATCGTGACCAATGCCAACTTGCTCAGCGCCCTTACGAAAATCGGTCAACAAGGTGGCTCCAACAACAGCATTTCGGTTCTGGCGGGCGGTAATTGGAATTTGCAAAACAACGCGCTCTATGTCGGCATCGGCAACGCTGGGAATATCAATTATGGCAACTCACTGACGATCAACGGCGGCACCGTCACCAATTTCAATGTACTGCAGTTTGGCGCGAGTGCTGGTGGCGGTGGGCTGGGGGTTGCCGGCAGCGTGACGATCAGCAACGGCGGCCAATTCTTCGGTGGGGCGGTCACCATCGGCTATGTCGGCGGCTCCAGCAGCAACAATTACAACGTCGGCGGCTTCGGCCTGTCCAGTACTGTTTCCAATAACGGCATCACCATCGGTGGCAATGCCGGCGCCCTCGGCGGTTCCGGTTTTAATCTGCTGACCTTGACCAACGCCACGCTGATCAGCGGCGCCGTGACCATCGGCAGTGGTGGCTCAAACAACGTCGTGACCGTGCAGGGTGGCGCGCCGTGGCTGTGGAATTTTGCCGGCGGCGCGTTGCAGATCGGCAGCGGCATTGGTATCACCGCCGACACCGGTAACGTGTTCCAAGTCATCGGTTCGACCGCCGGTCTGACCAACCTGGGCGGCATTTCGTTCTACGAGGCGAACCAGAGCCTGGTTCTCAGCAACCAGAACCTCGCGCTGATCATCAGCGGGTTCAAGCTCGGCTCACCGGGTGAAGGTGGCAACAGCCTGACATTGAGCAATCAGACGGTCACCAACACCACCGCCGTCAGTACCATTGGCAGTGGCTCCTCCAACAACGTTCTGACCATCCTGCCCAACGTCGTGTGGAATGCCGGCGCCCAGGTGCTCAACATCGGCCTCACCAACGGCACCGGCAACATGCTGCTGGTAAACGGTGGCTTAGTGACGAATGTCAACAGGCTCTACATCGGTGGCGATGGTGTCAACTCTTTCAATGGCGCTAACGGGAACACGTTGATCATCTCCAATGGCGGCAAGGTGTTCGTGGCGGGGAACGAAACCCGGATTGGTGCCATGGGTAACTTCAACAATCAGCTGATTGTGAACAACGGCACGTTCAGCACAACTAATTTTGTCGTGATCGGGCCAGGCTCCGTGATCGGCGGCGGGCCGGGCGATTCCAACAGTCTAACGGTGGTCAACGGCGGGTATGTGGCTGTGAGCAATCTGTACGTCGGTTCGTGGAATGGCAATAACTACGGCTCTTCCAGTAATACCGTCATCGTGTCCGGTACGAATGCGACCGGCGTCCAGGCCACCGTTAACCTGCTGGGCGGTGTTCTTCAGGTTGGCGCGGCCGGCAATGCCAGCAACAACCTCGTCTGGATTGGTAGCGGCGGCATCATCACCAATGGCGGGTCCGTGATGGTGGGGTCTGGCGCTGGTTCCTATTTCAACTCCGTGGCTGTGACCAACGGCGGGCAACTCTGGAGCAGCGGCGCCAGCGTCATCGGCTCCACGGCCAATAGCAATCAGATCATCGTTACCGGCGGTGGTCTCTGGAACCTCGGCGGCGGCAGTGTCACCGTCGGTAGCGGCGCGGCGAACAGCAATCTGTTACTCGTTAGCAATGGCGTGCTCACGAATGGCAGCGTGAGCGTCGGCACCGGCAGTACCTCGCTGAGTAACCAGTTTATCATTACCGGGGCTAGCACGGTCACGGTCAGTTATCTCACTGCGACGAATGCCGGCAACATCGTGACCTTTAACAGCGGTTTGCTCACTAGCTATGGCACGGCCATCACCAACAATCTGTTCATCGTCGGCAATGCTACCAATGTCGCCGTGTTCAATGCCCTCACCGGCACGCACGGGTTCGGCAGTGGCCTATTCATATCCAGCAACTCTTGGCTGACCGGCGTCGGCACCCTCAACGCCGGCGGGATCAACGTCACGGTGACCAACGGCGCGTTCATCTCGCCCGGCCTCGGCACCAACAGCATCGGGACGCTGACACTGAACACACTCAACGGATTTGACGGAGCGATCTATGACATGCAAATCGCCAGCCTGGCCGGTTCGGCCGGCTCGAGTTGGGACCTGCTCAAGGTCACCAGCGCGTTCACCAATCTGACCGCTGCCAGCAGCACCAACTTCATCATTCGGGTGGATTCGATGGGCCAGACCCTCGCCGGCTATAGCAAGAAAACCGGTTACTCATTGCAAATCGCCAGTTTCGGCAGTCTGTCGATCAGTAATTTCACACTCGATACCAACAGCTTCCTGCTGGGCACTGCCCCCGGCAACTGGCATCTGCTGGCCAGCGCCGGCGCGCTGTATCTCGTCCAGGATGCGCTCAACCTGCCCAACTCCAGTTATATCTGGAATGGCAACACCACCGGTAGTTGGATTGTGGCCAGCAACTGGCAACTGGGCAATGGCCCCGGGATCAATGGGGCGAACACCAACGTGCTCGAATTTGATGGTAGCGGGGCCATCTCCTATACCGCGACCAACAACCTCGCCAGCGGCGGCGCGTTCACGAATAACAGTTTCGTGTTTGGTAGCACCTCCAGCGCCACCAATTATCTGGTGGGCTATCCGGTCACGTTCGCGAATGCCGCCGGGGGTCCGACCGCGACAGTCTGGCAGACGAGTGCGGGCGTGTTTGTCATCAGCAACAACGTCAACCTGGCGAGCAACCTGAATTTTGACGGGGCGGGCATCGGCACGATCATCCTGGCCAGCAACCTCACCGGCAGCGGGCAGCTCACCAAACAGGGTGGGGCGTGGAACCTGGTGATGACCGGTTCCAACACGTTTGCCGGTCCGGTGCTGGTCAACAGCAGCGGCACGTTGACGCTGGGGAACTTGTCGGCCTTGGGGACCAACTCCGTGACGGTCAGCAACGGTGTTGTGAACGCGAACTTGGCCGGCACCTCCTACATTGTGGGCAACGGCTGGAGCAATCAGTCGGTGCTGGTGAGCGGTTCCGGTTCGCTCTGGAGTAATGCGGCAGCGCTTGTGATCGGCACCGGCGTGGCGGTCAACAATGTGGTGACGATCAGTGACACCGGCAGCTTGCGGGCGACCAGCGTGGTCCTTGGGAATACAGCCGGTTCGGTCAGCAACGGGCTGGTGATCCAGAACGGTGCCAGCTTCCTCGGCGGCGCGGCGGTCACGGTCGGCAACGTCGCCGGGGCCAGCAATAATTATTACAATGTCGGCGGGTTCGGGACGGTGAGCACCGTCTCCAATGGGATGATCATCGTTGGCACCAACGGCGCGGCCTTCAACCAGATGACCGTCACCAATGCGAATCTCTGGAGCGGTGGCCTGTTCATCGGCGCAGGCTCGTCCAACAACACCGTCAGCGTGTATTCGAATGTGACGTGGAACATGCTCGGCAAGAGCCTCTACGTCGGCGCGAATGCCGCCACTGGCAACACCTTGACGATTAACGGTGGGATGATTACCAACATCAGCGGGCCGACTGGGTACGGGAGCACCGGTTTGGAAATCGGCTACGGTCTGGGTGCCAACGGCAACAGCCTGACTCTGACGAACGGTGGCCAGATCTTCCTGAGTGGCGCAGTTCAGGAGGTCCGGCTGGGATCATATTCCGCGAGTAACCAGCTGACCGTCGTGGGTGGTCCGGGCGGAGTCACTTCGACCTTGAATGGTGGCAACGCCGAGTTGACCATTGGCCAGGGGCTCGGCGGCGCGGGAAACAGCTCGTCTTCGAACAATGTGTTCACCGTCAGCACAGGCGGCATCGTCACGAACGTCGGGGGATTCGCTGGTTCGGGTGCCGGCGGGTGGGGGGCGGCGCTTGGGGTCGCGCTCGCCGGTGCGACATCCTCGGTCAATCAGTTGGTGATCCAGGCTGGTGGACAATTCTGGGCCAACAGTAACATGAATGTTGGGTACATCTATTCCGGCGCCACCAGCGTGGCCGCGAGCAATTCCGTTGTGGTGAATGGCGGCAGTCTCAACATTGCGCTCGGATTGACAATTGGCAATGGCACCAATGCCAACCTTGGGGTGACCTTCAACAGTGTCACCGTCAGCAATGGCGGCAGCCTGACCGTTCTCGGCGCGGTCACGGTCGGCAACGGCGCCGGCGCCAGCAACAACAGCTACAATGCGGGCGGCCTCGGGACTGTCAGCACCCTCTCCAATGGCACGGTCACGGTGGGTGCCGCCGGTGCCGGCTCCAACCAGATGCTCGCCACCAACGCCAACCTCCGGACGGCGGGTCTAACCATCGGCGCTGGCTCGTCCAACAACACCGTGACCGTCAACAACAACGTCACATGGAATTTCCTCAACAACCCGCTGACTTTCGGCAATGGCACCGGCAATGTCCTCAACGTGGTCGCCGATGGTTCGAGTGTCTTGACCAACATCGGCGGCATCACGATGCAGGATGCGAACCGCAGCCTGTTCATCACCAATGCGACCGGCCTGCGCAATATGATCCTCGGCACCGCCGGCGCCTACAACATCGGCGCGACAGCCGGTCTGGGTGGCGACAGCCTGACCATCAGCAATCAGATATTCGCGTCGAGTGCCGCCAGCACCATCGGCAACGGTTCATCGAGCAACACGCTGAACCTGCTGGCGGGGACCGTCTGGAACAACGGCAATCAGAACATCTACCTCGGCAATATCGCCGTCGGGCCTTACACCGCCGTCACGGGCAACGTGCTGCGCATTGACGGCGGCGGTGTCAGCGGCGGCGCGATCCTCTCCAACGTGGGCAATCTTTTGGTCGGAGGCACCAACTACAACACCGGCGGCTTCGGCACCGAGATCGCCTACGGTAACAGCGTGGTGATCACCAATGGCGGCGTGCTGGTCACGGCGAACGCCTCGATCGGCGCCACCAATACGGCCGGCGTCGGAGGGTACAACTTCTATAACACCAGCAATACCGTGACGGTCACCGGCAGCGGCTCGATCTGGTCTAATAGCACTGGCACAATCTCCGTGGGCGGCGCGGGATTCAATAACAGTAACACGCTGTCGATCCTCAACTCCGGCACCGTGTTTACTGCGTCGCTCAACATCGGCGGGAATGGCGCCAATGGTTTTGGCAATGCGGTCCTGGTGGGTGGGACCGGCTCGGTGCTTGTGGTCACTAACACCATTCAGATGTCCTACCAGCAGGCGCCTGGCACCTACACCTCCAACAGTCTGACCATCAACAATGGCGCGACGGTCCGGGGCAGCAACACCGCCGTTTACGGTTCCGACGTCATCCTGGTCAGCGATCCCGGCACGCTGTGGACCAACACCGGCTATATCGCGCTCGGAATGGCCAACTCGTATGCCGGCACGTTAGGGTCCCTGACCATCACCAATGGCGCGCGAGTGTTTAGTACGACTGGCAGCATCGGCGCTGCGGCCGGGGGCGGATTCCCACCCCCCAGCAGCAATTCGGTTCTCATCACCGGCAGCGGCTCCCAGTGGATCATCAACGGCGGCATCACTGTTGGTGGCAACACCACCGCCGCGGCCGGCACCAACAACAACCTCACCGTCGCCAACGGCGCCGGTTTGGTCAGCACCAACGCTATCATCGGCGGTGGGGCCGCTGTCGGCGGCACCAACAACTTCGCCGTCGTAACCGATGCCGGCTCCTCCTGGACCAACATCGGGACAATGACCGTGGGTAACTACGCCAACTTCAGCAAGCTGATCGTCAGCAACTCCGCCGTGGTCGTGACCACCAACCTGACCATCGGGGCCCAGTCTGGCGTGATCGGCAATCAGGTGTTCGTCAACGGCGCCACCTTGTTGGTGACCAACGCCGCCGCCAATGGGACCATCATGGTCGGTCAACTGGGACGGAACCAAAGCCTGACCATCGCCAATGGCGGCCAGCTCTTCGCCAATGTGGCCATTCTTGGGAATGCCGCTGATCCGTTGACCACCAATTTCGGCCCGAGCTCCGTGCCCATCACCTATGACATCGCTCGCTATGATTCCGTCCTGCTGACCAATGCCGGCACAGTCTGGAACATCACCAGCAATCTGTTGATTGGCAACGCCGGTACCAATCAATCTGTCACCGTCGCCGGCGGCGCCGGCCTGGTCAGCGGCAGCGCCACGATCGGCAATTTCACGACCTACACGACCAACCGGATTGACCAGTTCTCCTCCGGCAAGACCGGCATCGTGATGACGGTCTTCAATTCCAATGTGTTCGATTCGGTCACGATCAGCGGGGCCGGTTCGACCTGGACCAACCTCGGCAGCCTGATCCTGGGCAACACCGGTGGCGGCAACACGCTGATCATTACCAACCAGGCCAGCGTCCTGACTTCGAATCTGGTCATCGGCGTTGCCGCCGGGTCGATCAGCAACCTGCTCAGCCTCAACAGCGCCACGCTGGTGGTGACCAACCGGCTCGGGACCGGTCTGGTGACCGTGGGCCAGCTCGGGGGCGGCAACACGTTCACCGCGACCAATGCGACGATCCTGTCCCAGGGATTAACAATCGGCGCCGGTTCGTCGAGCAACACACTCGTCTTGCAGAACAATGTCAATTGGAACCTGCTGGGCAACGCGCTGACCTGGGGCAGCGGGGTGGCGAGCAATAACCAACTGATCGGCACCAGCGCCATCACCAATGTCGCCGGCTTGAACATCGGCGAAGCCGGCGTGGCCGCATTCCTGACCAACGGCCTGGTGGGGGGCTACGGCCAGAGTCTGCCGATCAACTTCGTTCCGGCCGGTGGCTGGCTGGGCGTGGGTACCAATACCGCCTTGGGCGGGGTGACGTTGACGATCAGCAATTATACCTTCACCAGCGGCGCGCCCAGCACGATTGGCGGCGGGGCGTCCAATAACACGGTCAACGTCGTGACCAGTGGCGTCTGGCAGGCGACCGGTGCGGTGCAAGGGGTGACGATCGGGTTTGGGGCGGCGACCGGCAACGTGCTGCAGATCAGCAGCGGCGGTCTGGTCTCGAACCTGAACATCACGGTGGGGGTCGGGGCGGCGACCAACAACCAGTTGCTGCTGAACGGCGGGACGCTCTACGGCGGCGTGGTGCGGGCGACCAATGCCGGCAACGTGGTGACGTTCAACGCCGGCACGTTCAACAGCCTGGCGACCTACATCAGCAACAACGTGTTCCAGGTGGGCGACGGCGTGCAGGCGGCGACGTTCAACGCGCTCAGCGGCGGGACGAGTTATTTTGGGAGCGGGATTACGATTGCCAGCAATGCGACGATCAAGGGCGTGGGCACGGTGCGCGGGACGCTGACGCTGGCCGGCGGGGCCACGTACGCCCCCGGCAACAGTCCCGGGATCCTCAACGTGCAGGACATGATCTGGGCGGGGGGCGGCATCTACAGCAATGATGTGTGGAATTTTGGGCTGGCGCCGGGCACGGGCTGGGATTACCTCAACGGCAGCGGCGCGCTGACCTTCAGCAATACGCCGGCAAACTTCATCGTGCGGCTGGACAGCGGCGGGCTGGCGGCCAACTTCAACAGCACGAACGATTATTCGCTGGCCATTGCCGGGTTCAACAACGGGATCGCGAATTTCAATTCGAGTCGGTTCACGGTGGATGCCAGCTTGTTCACCAACGCGTACGGGGGCACGTTTGGCGTGGAGGTCAGCGGGACGAATCTGTACCTGACCTATTCCGGGATCAATCTGACGCCGAACTTCGTCTGGACCAATGCCGTGAGCGCGCCGTGGAGCTCGACCAGCGCCTGGACGAACACGCCGGCCTTCCCGTCGACCAACGGCGCCAGCACGCTGGTGCTGCGGTTCGACGGCAGCGGCACGGCCACCTACATCGCCACCAACGATCTGACCAGCGCGGGCGTGGCCGGCTCCTTCACCAACAACAAGATCGTGCTCAATAGCGGCTCGAGCGGGATCAACACGCTGGCCGGGGCGACGCTGACCTTTGCGGGGGCGGCGGCGGGAATTTATCAACAGAACGGCGGCGCGTTCGTCCTCAACGAGAATGTGGGGCTGACCACCAACCTGTATTTCCGCGGAGCCGGTCTCGGGTCGGTCACGCTCGCCGGGAGCCTGAGCGGCACCGGTCCGCTGACCATGAGCGGCGCGTTCAACCTGACCTTGGCGGGTTCCAACACGTTTACCGGGCCGGTGCTGCTGAACAGCACCAGCGGCGGGATCTTGACCTTGGGGAACTTGGCCGCCGTGGGAACCAACTCCGTGACGGTCAACAACGGCACGGTGCTGGCCAACCTGAACGTGGGCGGTAATTCGTACGTGGCGGGCAACGGCTGGAGCAACCAGACGGTGCTGGTGACCGGGGGGAACTCGGTCTGGACGAACACGGCCGGTTTCACCATTGGCAGCGGCGTCGCGACCAGTAACCGGGTGACCGTGGATAATGGCGGGCGGCTCTTCGCCGGCCTGGTGACGGTGGGCATCAATGGTGCCAGCGGCAACAGTCTGGTGCTGACCAACGGCGGCCGGCTGGCCAGTCTGAACGCGGCCACGGTGGGCAACGCGGCCAATAGCAACACAGTGCTCATCACGGGCGGCAGCGCGAGTAGCACGTGGACGTTTAGCGGCGCAGCCAGCGCCACGCGGGAACTGGACCTGGGAGTCAACGGCAGCGGCAACGGGGTGCGTGTCGATGGCCTCGGGACCGCCGGCAGCGCGCTGATCGCCAACCTCGGCACGATTACTCTGGGCACCGGTGCCGGCGCGGTCGGCAACCAGTTGCTGATCACCAACGGCGGGCGGGTCTACTTCGGTTCGGTCGCCAGCACGCTGGATATCGGCGTGAACGGCGGCAGCAGCAACACGGTGATCGTCGGCGGTCCGGGGGCTGCGTCACTGCTTGATGGCAACGGCCAGCCGATCCGCATTGGCGGGGGCGGCACCGGCGCGATGGCCGGCAATCAATTGCTCATCAACAACGGGGGCGTGGTCAACAACACGTACCTGACCATTGGCAACGGCAGTGCGCTCTCCAGCGGCAACGCGCTGTTGATCAGCAGCGGCGGCCAGCTCGTCAGCGGCGGCGGCAATACCGAGATTGGCCGGGTGGGCAATGTCAACACGGCCAGGGTCAGCGGGGTCAACGCCCTGTGGAACGCCAGTGGCACTTCGATCACCAACGGCAGCGCCGGCAGCACCAACGCGCTGATCGTCGAGCAGGGCG
>Ga0316231_1000711_pt1 | contig 43980 bp, 25 predicted proteins | sample TBH18027metaG_FD_206002 | JGI IMG/M metagenome (GOLD analysis project Ga0316231, IMG submission 206002) | Freshwater microbial communities from Trout Bog Lake, Wisconsin, USA - TBH18027 | ecosystem: Environmental > Aquatic > Freshwater > Lake > Hypolimnion/Profundal zone | place: USA: Wisconsin... | reverse complement strand
CTTCTCCCGTGGGGTTTGTGTGGCCTTTTCGAGTGTACGTGAGCGGTGATTCCCGGCCATCCCCAGCTGGCGGAAGTAGCAGGTTTTCAGGTGCAAGAGTGTACGTGAGCGGTGATTCCCGGCCATCCCCAGCGCACGTATGGACCGTCAAGCCGGAGATTGAAGTGTACGTGAGCGGTGATTCCCGGCCATCCCCAGCGAAGAACCCAAAGCTGAGCGGAGATCACGTAGTGTACGTGAGCGGTGATTCCCGGCCATCCCCAGCGAAGTGATTGACAAAGCTGTGGACAGTGACAGTGTACGTGAGCGGTGATTCCCGGCCATCCCCAGCCTCTGACGATCTTTGCCATTGTGTACCGCCAGTGTACGTGAGCGGTGATTCCCGGCCATCCCCAGCACGAGAGAGCAGATTCCGCACCAATGGTGTAGTGTACGTGAGCGGTGATTCCCGGCCATCCCCAGCCGGATGGTGGCAGGGATATGTCGATGTTTCAGTGTACGTGAGCGGTGATTCCCGGCCATCCCCAGACAGGCAGTTTCCTTTGCAATCGCAATTCTAACGTGCGTACGGAGCCGCAGTAATCAAAGGTTGGAGTTCTCCTTGATGCATCAGCAAGGTTCTAAAATCGTCCTCTAGCGCCGACCATTCTTGATTTCTTCCCTTCGATAGATCATATCGAAGGGCTTTCTATATGTAGGATAAAGACTTACGGCATCAATAGAGCAGTTCAAAAGTACTTTTCCCAGCAATTCAGCCTGTTCGGCAGGTTTGCGCGTAAGGTACAGAGAATGAGCATGCGGCGCGCACGGATTGAAGGCCAGCATCTCGGACGCAAGCCGCTGACGTTGGACAATGCCGCCATCCAACGAGACTGCGAACATGGCCAGAGCCTGCGCCAGATAGCCAAAGGACATCGCATCTCCACAGCCACGGTGCAGCGTGTGCTTCGAATGCCCCCGGCCAAAGTACAAATACTGGAAGCACTCGATAAATCAGCCTGAACCGGCCCCCTTTACCCTGTGACAAAAGGGGTCTGAAAACCCGCCCCGCAAACCCAATCAAATCAATGGCCGGATCTGCCGATCCGGCCGTCTGGAAAGGTATGCGTGAATGCACACTCTCGCCCTGGAAGAACGAAAAGCACAAATTCTATTCAACCATGAACAGCACACGATAGGCCGCACGACCACCATGTCATGGTGAAGGAACTCTCGACTTGATTGCAATGGACAAATTCGGGGTGCTTGATTGGCCCAACATCAGGGTGTGTTGTGGGGAACCTAGAAATTGCAACCAAGACGCTTTAACACGCTTCAGTGCAGGTCGGGGTAGGTTCGGTAGGTCTCAATCGTGGTGGAGATCGGCGTACCTCTGACTGCGGAGGTCTTCAGGAGCAACTCGAAATATGGAAGGTGGGTGACGTGCAAAACCTGTTCAAACTTTGACAACGAATCTTCTGAAAGGAGAAACTCCCCGGCAGCCTCTGTTGCTTCCGTGCTTCCCCCTTCAATGAGAATCACCTTGCCGCTGTGATTCGGATTTGGCAGGTAGGCCAAAATGCAATAGCCAATTGGAGCAGCCCAGGTGTAGGAGCTTTGTTCCCCAGCTTTGGGTGCGCGATTAACAATTTTCGCGGCTGGGTGGAATGAATAGCTGAAATTCAAACGGCTATCGAAAAGCTCATCCCAAGGATCTGAAATCCGGCTGCCGATCAGAATTACATTATCCTCTCGAAGAAGATCAGACATATACTCGTGGGCGTTATAAACATGCATCTTCTGGTGGAGAGGATCCAGTTCCGAAAGCCGCCGCACAAGTTGGACTTCGCTTTCGCTGGTGATTTCCCGGCCAGCAACAAATTGGGCCTGGGACGCCTGGCTACCTGGCAGGCGATTAAGCTCAGTAATGTAGCTCCGGCTCAGATACTCCTGAAGCGTAAATGACTGCTGGAAGAGATCCTGTACGAGCGAAAATGAGGAATCGGACATGACAATGTCTGTTGGCTTGTTTGAATCAAGAAAGCCGGACCAGAATGCTGCGACCGATGGTTCGTACCTCCAGGGGTAAAATGAGCGGTCCGTGGACTGAATATGGTTCCACATGGCGATGCATCCGCCAGTAAGCACGATGATGACTATGCCGGTAACGAACAGTGCGAAGCGCATCCAACGAATGTAGCGGCCTGCCGTCTCAGCCGCCTTCTGGGTTCCATTAAGTGATTCCACAACGGGAGCAACGGGCAGAGAACCGGATATTGGAAGCGAATTGCGGGCGATCGCTGCCTCCGCGGCTTCAGCAATAATCTGCCGTTGCGCGATGGAGATAAAAACGGGGCGATACGACCCCGGATAAATCTCAATTTTTATCGGGCTTTCTGCCCCTTCGCCGGAGTAGTACTGGGTCAGCCGCTTTCTCAGATCGGCCGCACGCACTCGAACTATCGGGTCATCCCCAGTGTCGTAGTTGGGGTTCCTCTCGAAGACATTGGCACCGACTATTCTCTCCTTGAGCATTTCGTCGTGACCTTCCAACGTTTGGTCAACCAAATACTGGAGAAGGTGCTGAGACTGCTTGCTGGCACGAAAAGCGGTACTCAGAAGCACAGCAGACAATGCCGCGCGTATTTGCTGAGGAGTCGGCTCCTGCTGGCTAGGCTCAGAGGCTGAACCATGCTCCAAACCGACAGTTCCGACAGGTGTTCCCATGCCACAATCCTCTCTATAGATGAACCATGCGGTGTGACCACTCTACCCCGTCTGCTCTGTGCATGACAAGACTACCGAATCGATGGGCTGAGGCGAGTTGTTACGGTTACGGCATACCCCCTTATCAGTAACAAGACTCCGATACGTACCTTGTATGGCTCGCTGAGAGCGTGTTTCCTTGCTCCGTGCTCGATATCGGCCTCCCTGTTGCACTCAACGGGCACCGATCAAGAGAACGAGATTCCTGAGCAAGGGGTCAGTGGCTTGAATTGCACCGACTTCGGCTTGCTTAACTGGACGCAAAGAGGAACAATTTCAGGAGGAACCGTGATTCAGAAAGCCCGTAAGTCATTCTGCTGGTTAACTTTCACCCATATCCTTGGAGCGATTCTGCTGCTTGCAGGCCCTGGCGCAGTGCTTGGCCAAGGCTACGGAAGCATTCGCGGAACGGTCAACGATCCGTCAAGCGCGGTGATCCCCTCGGCAACGATCAATGCCACACAAAGCCAGACGGGACGTGTCACAACTGTCAACTCAGGAAAAGATGGAGGCTATGTTTTTCCAACCCTAGCGCCGGCGGCATATTCGTTGACGGTCTCCGCACCGGGCTTTGAAACTTACACCCAGACCGGGATCGTCCTTCAGGCCAACCAGGCCTTGACTGTGAACGTGCCAATGAAGATCGGGTCGTCTTCGCAGTCCGTCAGCGTTTCTGCGGATGCGCCACTTGTGGACACGACCACTGGCACGCTCTCGCAAGTCATCGATGAGGACCGCGTCAACGACCTTCCGCTCAATGGAAGAAATGCCGCCGCATTGACGACGCTTGTAGCCGGCGCTGCTCCCGCTCCGGCCGATAGCGTCAACCAGGGAACGACAAAGCAATTGCCTGTACTCGTGCTCGCCTCGGTAAATGGCGCGCGCGTCGAGATGACAAACTATATGCTGGATGGCGGAAACAATGTGGATGAACTGACGAACGTCAATTATCCCTTCCCCTTCCCGGATGCGCTGCAGGAATTCAGCGTGCAGACAAGCAACTATAGCGCTGAGTTCGGCCAAAGCGCCGGTGCGGTGGTCAACATCGTCACGAAGGCCGGTGGCGAAAAGTTCCACGGCGACGCATTCGAGTTTGTGCGCAACGGCTACTTCAATGCCAAGCCATTTTTTGCCACCAAGGCGGATAATCTCCACCGTCACCAGTTCGGCGGAAGCATTGGCGGACCGGTGATCATACCGCACATGTCTCAGGGTAAGAACACCCAGTTCTTCTTCGGCTATCAGCACACGCTGGTTCACCAAAACTCAAGCGCCGGATCGGCTACTGTACCCACTCCAGCGGAAGAAGGCATTGGAAGCACCTATGCGGATTTCGGCAGCCTATGCTCCGCAGGATGGAATTCCTCAAACCTGTGCAGCAGTGCGAGCCAGCAGATCATTAATCCCTTTACGAACAAGGCCTATCCCCTCAATCAGATTCCTAACACCGATCTCGATCCTGCGGCCATGAACTTCCTGAAGGATCTTCCCACAGCAAGCGGCACCCCGGCCGCGGGTAAAGTGGGAGGACTGGTGAACTATTTTCAGCCGACTATTCAAAGCTTCGACGAATACGTTGCGCGCGGGGATCACTCTTTTGGCGCCAACGATCACTTCATAGCCCGCTACTATCAGGACCATTTCAAGCAGGTCGGGATTTACCAGCCCAATATGTTGCTCAGCTATGGGCCGTACTCGGACCTGCGGTATCAAAATGCCCTGATCTCGGAGACACACACCTTCACCAGCAATCTGCTTAACAGCTTTGTCGCCAACTATTTGCGGATGATTGCACTGCGCGGTGGGCCTCCGGGGTCGCCGGATATCAACTCCTTCGGTGTCAATATCTGGCAGCCAGCGGGCAACAACACGCTTCTCGGTGTCTCATCGAGCGGATACTTCAGCGTTTCGAGCCTGGCTCCGGCGAGTTGGAACCGCGGCAGCTTTACAATTCATGACGACCTCCACTGGGTGAAGGGCAAGCACTCCCTTGCCTTTGGCGGCGTGCTAGAGAAGAGTAGATTCGACCTGAATACGAGCCTGAACCTTCGAGGTAGTTTCACTTCAGGCATCTATGGCAACTATGTGAATGCGCTAGCCAACTACGAGCTGGGTTACCTGACCGCATTTTCGCAAGGGCAGGCCGGATACATGGCCGATCACGCCTATTTCCCTGGTCTCTACGCGCAGGATAGCTGGCATATTCAACCCAAGCTAACACTGAACTACGGAATCCGCTGGGAAGAATACACGCCTTGGCACAATAAGTTCGCCGGGGGCGCGCAGACTGAGTTCAGCCCGGCAAACTATGCCGCTGGAAAGTCCTCGACCGTGTATCCAAACCTGCCTGCCGGTATGCTTGAATCCGGTGACGCTGGTGTCTTGACAGACGGATTTAGGCGGCAGTACAACAAATTCATGCCGCGCGCAGGCTTCGCCTACGACCTGTCCGGCAACGGCAAGACGGTTGTGCGTGGTGGGGGCGGCCTCTTCTTCGAAGATAGAATCTCGTCTTTCTCCAACTATAACCAGAGCATTGCCGTGCCTTATACCATTGCTGTAACCCCAACGAATCTGGGTGGGTCCAACCCTGGAGGGCCATTCAGCAATCCCTATTGCACAGGATGCACGCCCGGGCAGGGAACGGCTGGTCCAATCAGCAATCCATTCCCGTACACACTACCGATCTCTCCAACGTACAAATTCAACACCCCTATTGGGGTCTCGGAATTCGACCTGTCAGGGAAATTGCCGGCTTCCTCCGTTGTCGACTACAACCTGACGATCGAGCGCCAACTGGCAGCCAGTTGGGTGGTCAGGATCGCCTACATCGGATCACAGTCGCGCCACTTGTTTTACGCGATGGAGAATAACCCGGCAGTCAATACCGGCTCCGGTTTGAGTACCAACCAGCGCCGGTCTTACAATACGGCGCCCTTCGTCGGCCCCTGCGCAGCAAGCGCTGGTTGCGCAACGAGCTTTAGTACCATCGACTCTGCTGAAGCAGGTGCAAACGCGCATTACAACTCAGGACAGGTGACGCTGGAGAAGAAGATGTCCCATGGCCTCTCAATTTTGGCCAACTACGTATTCTCCAAAAACATTGACGACCTGCCGGAGGCCCCTATTGACTCTGGTGGCGCATCGGGCGGAGGCCTGTATGCTCTGCCTGTCTACCCTGCCGGCGTATCGACCTGGCAGCCAACCGACTTCAAGGCACTGGACCGCGGTCTCTCGGACGAGGACCATCCGCATGTGGTCTCAATCTCGTATGTCTATGAACTGCCAAAACTGCGCAACGGAAACTCCCTTGTTAAGTATGTACTCAACGGCTGGCGCACCAGTGGATTGATCCAGCATAGCTCTGGAGACGCGTTGACTTTGTTGGCCGGGAAGGACATCTCGCTCACTGGTCTCGGCTATGACCGGCCGCAACAGGTGAGCACAAGTGTCTATAACAAGTCGAGCCACGGAGGAAACTGCGCGGCCGGAAAGAACTGCTACAACTGGATCAACGCCTCGTCGTTCCAGTTGCCGGTTAACAGTGGCGCAGGAACAGGCTTCGGCAATATGACCAAGGGCACTCTTCGCGGACCTGCCTACACGGATTGGGATGGCGCAGTCATCCGTACCTTCCCCATCCTCCGTGAGGCCGCTTCCGCTGAGTTCCGCGCTGAGTACTTCGACCTGCTCAACCACACCATTCTGGGTGATCCGGCGACCTCAGTTACATCCTCTACGTTCGGTGAGATAACCAGCGCTGGGTCGGCAGGCCCGCGCATCGCGCAATTCTCTCTGAAGATTATCTTCTGATCCTCGCCTCTACTCATCCTGTGCGAAGCATTGAGCAGCAGCTCAGTGCTTCGCCTGGAATCCAATGCAAAGCGCCTCTCCGGTCAGCTGCGGCGCTTCGTGTTTACGCTGGCGGCGGCGAGCCAGAATGTCAAAGAACTCGATCACTATCCGGCTTGTAAATCTCTGCCTGAAACCAGGCTGTGAAGATTCATCTGCATGCATCTTTCGCGCTGTCGCGATCAAGGAGAAGAGAAGAGCGCATGAATACACTTATCAAGGCTTCAGTCATTGTCGCCGTATTTTTGGCGAGTGCCGTAGCGGTCGTCGCGCAGCAGAGTTACTTCAGCAACTGGCCAGAGGGCCGATCCCCGCTTGAGGTTGGCAAGCATCTGGCAGGGCACTTTGTTACCAGCCCGCACCAGAACGGCAGCATCGGCTATCACGAGGTGGCTGCATGGTACGGCGCGTTGAATTTTGCCAGACTGACATCTGACTCCGAGCTGCAAAGCAGGCTCATACGACGCTTTGATCCGTTGCTGCCAGGCGGTCCAGAGACGAGTTGGATCGGTGCAAGGAAGCACGTAGATGACGAAGTCTTCGGCGTCGTACCGCTAGAGATCGCCATCCTGACAAAACAGGCCAAGTATCTGACCTATGGAAAGCACTTTGCTGACCAGCAGTGGGAGAACCCGCAGGCCGATGGGCTATCGGGGGAGACGCGCTACTGGATTGACGATATGTACATGCTGACGATTCTTCAACTGGAGGCGTATCGGGCCACCGGCGACAGCAAGTATCTCAACCGGACCGCGCAGGAGATGACCGCGTATCTCGACAGGCTCCAGCAGGCTAATGGGCTCTTCTATCACGCCCCGGACGTGCCGTTCTTCTGGGGGCGCGGGGATGGATGGGTAGCTGCAGGGATGGCGGAGATCTTGCTCGATCTGCCCGCAGAGCATCCGCTGCGGCCACGCATCATGAAGAGCTACAAGATGATGATGGCCACGCTGCTCAAGTACCAGGGCAGGGACGGGATGTGGCGGCAACTGATCGATCACGAAGAGGCGTGGCCCGAGACTTCCAGTTCCGCGATGTTCACCTTTGCCATGATTACCGGGGTGAAGAACGGATGGCTCGACACAGCCACTTATGGTACTGCTGCGCGCAAAGGGTGGATTGCCATCACAGGCTACATTGACCAGAACAACGATGTAACAAGTGTCTGCGAAGGAACTGCAAAAGAGAATGAACTGAACTACTATCTCGAGCGCAAGCGGAGAACCGGGGACTTTCACGGGCAAGCATCAATCCTGTGGGCAGCTACAGCGCTCTTGCGCTAGTCACTCAAGTCCGGCGAAACAGAGCGGTATATTGTGCCGCAAGGAGAAGTAGATGAAGACACGAAGGGAATTTCTCAAGACCGCTGCTGCATCAGCCGCTTGTACTGCCTTGTTGAACGGTGCGCGATCCGCAAAGGCATCTCTGCCTGAAGTCCAACCTATGGCGAGCAGGGCGCAACTCGACTGGCTAGAACTTGGTTATGGCTTGTTCGTACACTTCGGGCCCGATACGTTTACTGATTTATCCACTCTCGGCCAGAAGTTTTCAGCCCATGACTTTGCCCCCAAGGCGCTAGACTGTCGGCAGTGGGCTGCGATCGCGCGCGATGCAGGCATGCGCTATGCAGTGCTAACGGCAAAGCACCACACCGGCTTCTGCCTTTGGCCCAGCAAGCATACCAACTACAGCGTGAAGAACTCGCCCACAGGCGACGTTTGCGGTGAATTTGTTGAGGCGTTTTCAAAGGTTGGCATTCACACAGGCTTCTATTATTCGTTTGTTGACGAGGATTGCGACTTTTGGAATGACGACAAAGCATATGCGCAGTATATGCGGGCGCAAATTACGGAACTTCTGACCCAGTACGGACCGGTCACGGAGGTGTACTTCGACGGTGCCGAGCGCAAAGACCATCCAAATGGGAACTGGCGATTCGATCCTGCATGGGTAAACAACCCCAACTCTGGCGTGCAGCATGGAGAGCGCTGGGAATGGAATCAGATGTACGATCTTATCCATCATCTACAGCCACGCTGCATGGTCCTTAACAACTCATGCAGTGACCGGCCAGGGGAAGTGAAATACCTCCCTATCGATGTACGCACGGCCGAACGCCTTGACTTTGTCTATCACGAACGCATTATCGAGCCTGTAGTGGATCCCATATACCATGCGCCAAATGGCAACTCTACCTGGCTTCCACTCGAAGTGGACGAGACCATTACGCCGGACTGGTTCTGGAAGAGCTCTGATTATTATCTGCATACATCAGCCGAGGCTATCGCCAGTTGGAGGAAGCGCGCACGGGAGGCGTATGGGAACCTTCTGCTGAACATTGGTCCGGATTCGCGCGGTCAGATCCCGGAATATCACCGTGCTTTTCTGCTCAAGGCTGAGCAAATCGTGCGGCACGGTTCGGTGCAGAGCTGATCGATTCGTATTAAGTTGTATACGCGAGCATAACCATTCCCGGGCGATATAGTTAATCAACCATTGGAAACCTTAGTGAAAACACGAAGAGAGATTCTTAAGTCGGTGTTTACGCCGGTAGCCTGCGGGGCTCTATTGGAAGCTGCTCCTGTAGCGCGTGCAGCTCTGCATGTGTGCAGCATCGATCCATCTCAAGACTTCGAGGACCAGCCTGTCAAGGTGACCTGGGCCAGGGATTTCTCGCAAGAAGAAATTGATACCGTGAAGAACAGTGGATGTGGGATATCCGGCCCCGGCAAGCCGATACGCCCCGGCTATGATCATGGGCAGGCCGATAGTGCAAAGGGGCACGTGAAGGTGACAGCGGAGAATCGCGCATCGCTTGCAAGTGGCTCGATTGTGAAGGACGGCCTGCTCCCCAATATCCAGCCAATCTGGGACCTCCATATGCGCGACACCCAGATCATCCTCGGTCCAGACAAACACTATTACATGACCGGCTCCACTGGAAATGATATCTGGGAGTACAACGATGGAATCGAGATCTATCGATCGAGCGACCTACACAACTGGTCTTACATGGGGCTAGTATGGTCAATCGAAAGGGATGGCGGATGGGAGAAGCAGTGGCGGTTCAAGAACGGCCGTCCCATCCGGTCTGTTTGGGCTCCAGAGATTCACTACCTGCGTGGCAACTATTTCTTATGCTTTGCCATGCCTCCGGGAGGCATCTCGATTTTGAAAAGTTCGACTGGCAAGCCGGAAGGCCCTTATGTGCACGCAACTGACCGCAATCGACCCCTCCTTGGAGGAATGGGACCAATAGAATCTTCAGATCTGATTGATCCAACGCTCTTCGAAGATGAAGACGGTAAAGTGTATTTCACCTATGGCGCCGCGCAGGAGATAGCCCGCATGAAGGACGACCTCAGCGGGTTCGCAGAACAGCTGCGCAGAGTCACTCTTTTCAGCCCGGACCGTAATCCTGCCCATCATCACCCTATCTGCATTCCAAAGCTGGGCCTGAATGACATCGGATTTGAAGGTGCCACCCTTTTCAAGTGCAATGGCAATTACTATCTCGGGTCTACAGACGTTTATGACGGCCGCTATACGATGATGCTAGCCGTCTCCGATCATATTTATGGCCCTTATAGAATGCGGCATGAAACGGTGCCATGTAATGGTGGAACGGGCTTCTTTAAAGCAAAAGACGGGTATTGGTACACAAGCATCTTTGGGGATGACACACAAGCTCCTTGGCGCGAGAAACCTGGAATTCTGAGGGTGGAGTTTAGCGAAGAAGGGCGAGTTCAGCTTGCGGCTGGGCAGCCCGCCTTTCTACTGAGTCGTGGGAATGTCGATCAATTACCATAGGGCGGTACACTTCTGGAGGGGATGGAGAGAGCTGCCGAAGGCCGCACGGCAGACCCTCAAGGAAGAACGCCAAAGAACGGACAACTGTCAATTGCGTGACCCTGGCCGCTCTCACTACATCGACGAACGCATGTCGGAAAGATGATGACGTTGGCGGACGTCCAGTTTCCACCCGAGAAGCGCTATACGGATGGTCAGTTGCACAGCGAAGCTCATCTTGCCGCCTGGAAGCGTTTCGGACACATCTAGATGCCCGTGTTGATTCTTCGCGGACTTTCAAGCTTTTTGGGAAGCAGGAGCATGCGTCAATGCCTCGTTCGATCACTCCAGAATGCCTGCCAAGGCCATTTGGGATTAGGCTTGCGAGGTATCCCGGCAGAGCTGAAGCGCCATTTGCAGCTGTAAATCGCTGAGCCCAAGAGCGCCGGACATCGAGCGCAAATGCGCTACGTGGATGGAACCCAACCGGCCTCGGTCGCCAGCCATGCGGAAGTTCCCATTCCGGCCTATTCGATCTCTTGTATCGCTGAGATTGTCTGCTTTGCAACGGCCTTGAATAGCGACTCTACCTTGCGCAGACCGCAACAAAGGTAGTGCGCTTGTATTTATCTATCGCTACCATCAACAGTGTGAAAGAGGGGAGAGGCGATGCTCATCAACTCACTCAATAAATATATTCCTCATCCCTCGCGGTTGCAGAAACTATGTGCAAAATAAGGCTCTGGAGCATGAGCCACGGAAAACTGTGGCTCATACTCCAGATAGTTATCTTGCTTAGAAATTCAGAACTGCGCCAATGCCAAGCTGCCTTCCCGATGTGACATTGCTTGGCCCCATGACGCCAAAGCTTGCGTTTGCGCCATAGAGTCCGGTGGTGGCATTGAGACTGCCGTTGGTGAGGTTGTGCGTCCCGGTTCCGGGGTTCCAGAGGAAGTTAGGATGGTTCATCAGGTTCAAGACATCCAACTGCAACTGGAGCTTAACGCGCTCGCTGTGAAGCGGAACATCCTTGCGCACAGTTTCATCGAAATAGACAACTGTGGGGTTACGCAGGTTGCCCATGGTCCGGGGTGCTGTGCTGAATTGGGGGTTGTCGATGCCGCCGGGCACGGTAAAGGCTGCCGCGTTGACATAGCCACCGGCCGAGGTTACGCCGGTAGGATCATGCCGCCAGTTTGGATTCTTGAGCGGAACTCCAGGAACGATGTTTGCGCGGATGGCGGCAAGTTGGCCTGTTCCAGCTCCAACAAGCGATCCTTGCAGAAGTGCTGCGCCGCCGCTGCCATACTGCTTGGTGGCTGTGCAGGTGGGATTCACAGCTCCACTGCAGACTGGGAGTGTGGAGACAAAGTAACCTGGGCCGCCGGCAAAGGCATAGAACGGGAATCCGTCCTGTGCAGAGATCAGGCCCGTGGTTGTCCAGCCGCCAAGGAAGAAGTTTGCTATTCCATTTTCAACATTGAGCAGCTTGCCTTTTCCAATCGGCAACTCGATGGTGTATCCGCCCGAGGTGCGCAGCGGCGTATCGAACCCCGAGTAGGAGCGCGTCTCTTTTGTGTAAGGACTTTGCGGAAGCGCCTCGCCGTAGATGTTCTCAAAGTCGCTGGTCTCGATGGATGAGGTGTCAAGCGACTTGGTCCAGGCAAAACTGCCGAACAGCGAAAAACCTTGCGCCATGCTGCGTGAAGCGCCGAAGAGCAATCCCTGATAGAGCGAGTTGGTGTGGCGGGGATAGAACTCTGTGACGGTGTTGTTGTAAACCTGCTGATATGGGACGAGGGATTGCAGGTAGGTCTCGTTGCCGAGGCCGTACTTGTTGGCTACGCCGTTGCTTGCGAGATTGGTGCTGCCGAACTGAATGTGGTTCTGAATTCCCGCGTAAAGAGCAGCAAGAGGCGGAACGTTGATGCCTTCCTGATCCGAGTAGAGATGCGTTCCCTTGTTGCCGACATAACTTGCTTGCAAGGAGAACTTGCCAATCTGCCGGTCAATCATCACAGACCATGTCTGAACGTAGGGAACGGCATTCGACTGGTTTACGAAGGGCAGTGCGGATGCAGCTGAGAAGCCGAAGATCGGTCCAGTCGTCAGTGCGGGCAGAGCCGGAATGGGCTTGACCGGGTTGGTGATGTAATCGATCGCTCCAGCGTTGACGCCGCCCGTCGTGGGTCCAACACTTTGAGCAGCAGGCGATAAATTGGGGACCACGCCATCGCCAACACCCGTCAACGGAGCGTGCATCAGCGAATAAGCAACGTGTATGGTGGTTGCCGGATTGAGAGAGTAAGACATGCCCAAACGCGGTTCAAAGTTCTTGTAGTTGGCCGGGAAGATAAGTGCGCTGCGGCCATTTTCGCCGGTAAGCACAAGTCCACCGGTTGCCGCCACACCGTTCAAGCTGCCGGTCACGTTGGGATCAAACGAGCCCTGCAGGCCGAATTTTTCCTTGCGCGGCATTTCGAGGCTGTAGCGCAGTCCCAGGTCGAGGGTAATCTTGGGCGTGACCTTCCAGGTGTCCTGTACGTAAGCCGCGTAGTACTTCCAACGGTAGTAGTAGGGTTGAGGCGTTGCTGTGGTAAATGAGTGGACCAGACCGAGGTCAAAAGAGGCAAAGCCGCTGCCGCCCGAACTGCCTGAGTTAGTATCAGCGCCACTGAATGAGTATGCTCCGCCGGACAGGTACGAGATGTCGTACCGATCGAGTTGCAGCGCCAGGAACTCGCCGCCAATCTTTATGTTGTGATTACCCTTGAGAATGGAGAAGTCGTCGCCATAGCCCATATTTACGTCGAGCGACCGGCCGCCATCCCCTTGTGAGCCGCCGCTGCCAACGCCCTGAGGCAGACCGCCGATGCTGGGAAAGCCCTTGCCATTAAACGCCGGCAGAAGGCCCATCGCCGCGCCAAAATCTTTTGTCAGAGTCGCCGGAGCTGGCTGCCTTCTGCGCAATGAGCGCAGATAGCTTGCTCGGAACTCGTTGACCATGTTGTTTCCAAAGGTATGCGTCTCGCCAAGCGCAAAGCTCTTGCTGTAATAGTTATCAGCAGCGATTGCATTGGCGGGTGAGTTCGGGCCCATGAAGTTGTAGCGGGTACCGACCACTGGTACCGACGAATAGCGGACAAACATGTGGTCCTTGTCGCCAATGGACTGATCAACACGAACCGAGAAGCGGTTGTCTTGTGCCGTGACGCCTCTAACTACATATGCATTAGTTCCGTCAGAGGCATAGCTGCCGTCCTGGCTGTAGAAATACGCGTATGGAGTCTTTGAAGTCGGGGTGGGAAAGTAGGATGCAACGGTCTTTGCCGTAGTGTTGTTGGCAAACTGCGCTGAAAGATCGTTATTCGCAACTTGAACATACTGCGAAGAAGGCAACTGGCTGCCGGTAGGGAAGCCCTGCGCATTGAGCGTGTACTGGTAGTACAGGTTGCCAACGCGGGGCGCTGCTACCGCCGCAGCATAGCCACTGGCGCGCAGGATGGAGGTATTCAACAGATCAAGGCTGTTGTTGAATTTCCCGCCAAGCTCTTCCGGTGTAGGAAGGCGTCCACGGGACCATGCCTGGTCAGCCTGGCGCAGTGGTTCAAATGTAGCTAGGAAAAAGGTATTGTGCTTGACGCCAGTATGCCTGCCGAAGATCTCATGGATGCTTGGGACCGGCCCGCTGATGGTGCCGCCGTACTCCTCCTGGTGTTTGGCGGCCGGGAAGGGGGAGTTGAAGGTTGCCGCGTCCCACTTGGGCTCCACATTTCTGAAAGATAGTTGCCCGTGATACTTGTCGCCACCGCCACGGGTGGCCTGATTGAGGATGCCGCCGCCGGAACGTCCGTACTGGGCTTGCAATCCATACTGCTGCACAGTGATGGCCTCAGTAGTTTGTGAGGAGAGCGTGAGGCCCGTGCGCGGATATGCATTCAAGGTGACGTCGAATCCGTCGATGAGCTGGGAAGTAAGGCCGGGTCGCGAACCACCGGTGGTAAACGACAGACCGGGGGCCGAAGCGTTGAGGTAGATGCCCGGGATCTCACTCTGTGAGCCATTTGAATACTGCGGGTCGCCAGTGACGCCTGCTGTGTAGACAGCAAGCACGATCGCAGACCGGTCCTGAAGAGGTGTGGACTGAAGCTCCTGCTGGCTTACAAGTGAAGAGACGGTGGGAGTGTCGTTGGTGAGCATCTCCTGGTCTGCCGTCACAACTACTTCGCTAGAGACGCTGCCAACTGTCAGAGCGATATCGAGTTTGAGCGCCTGTGCCACGTTGATCTGGACGCCACCGATATGCGACTTCTGGAATCCGTCTTTGACGGTCTCAATCTCGTAGGTTCCAGGCTCCAGAGAGAACAGAGCATAGTCCCCCTGCCCGTTGGTTTGCTGCTTGATGATGCGGCCAGTGGACACAACTTTAGCAGTCACCTGCGCGCCCGGCACGATTGCACCGCTGCTGTCATGTACGGTTCCGCTGAGCGATCCGGTACTCGTCTGAGACCATGCTCCCAGCGATACCAAAAGCGTTATCACTGTAAGAAATGACCATTTCAACAGTGAATGCGATAGCTTAAACTTTGTCATTACGCCTCCAGAATGTGCTGCCAACTTGTCTTGAAACTATCCCTCAGAATCACGAATAATCATGACCTGAGTTCCGAGCAAGTATACGGAGCAAAACAGAAGACACACAACGATTAACCGCTATATATTACAAGCATTAGGTTGAACTATTCGACCATGCACGGTCACCTACTGCTGATTGGCGCATCAATTCAATCAATCTGAACAGAGCAACCAAGCCGAACAGACTCGTAGAACGCACTTACTACCTCGAGATCCTGCAGCCCCTCTTCAAGGGAGACAAGAGGGGGAGTACCATCTCGAACGGCCTGAACAAACTGCAAGTGCTGATTGAAGCGATGGGGCAACACGCGCTTCTCAGGGGGCGGGCAATCGATGCGCATCTCGCCAGCCGGCTGATAGTCAAACGCCAGACCCTCAAAGCCATGGACAGAACGTAGGGTAAGCCAGCGATTGTTCTGGTATACAGCACTACCATCCGTTCCGTGGATAGCCAGCTCTTCACCCGTAGCGCACCAGCTTACATTAATTGTCGCGTAAGTTCCGGACTCGAACTGCATCAGCGCAACGGCAGAGTCTTCTCCCTCCAGTCCGTCACAAACCCGATTTGCGGCGAGGCCGTGCACGTGAGTGACACGCTCCCGCATGATCCAATTCAGAACGCGAATATGATGCACAGCGAGTTGGATGAAGGCACCTCCTCCTGTCTCCACCAGAGAGCCTCGCCACAATCGCTGGCCCCGGATAGCCTCATTTGACCAGGACAAGCCAACAGAGTGCATCAGCTTTACATGAACCTGAGTGATCTTGCCAAACCAGCCGCACTCCGCCATAGCACGGAGATCGTGCACAACCGGCTGCTCCAGATAGCTCATGTAAACGCCTGCGATTGCTGGCGTAAACCGTCGACCTGCCTCCACAATGGCAAGCCCATCCTCCATGGTTGTCGCAATAGGCTTCTGAAGGAATATGTGCTTGTTCCGGCTCAATGCGGCAACCGCATGTGCTCGATGGAGATAATTCGGCGTGCTGATCATGACGATGTCCACATCGTCAGCGAGTGCTGCTTCTAGAAGGCGAGATACGCGAACAGCACCGGAATAGCCGTGTAGTGAGAGGTGCCGCGCAGCGGTCTCTGCGCGAGACTGGACGATATCTACGCAGACATTCACGCGGGCCGCACCAAGATCAGTGAGAAGGTCGAGAGAATGGTGGACAATCTCACCGCAACCGAGCAGTGCGCAGTTCAATACTCTGGGAGCAACAGTGATGTCTGGAGGGCGCGATTTGCTGGCAGTGCCCTCCGCCGATTCTCCGAGTACTGAGTTGATTGCCGATAGGGAGGCTGGAATGCAATCAGGTACTAGGAGCGAATTAGCTGTTTCAATATCTGCTCCGGGTAAGCCCCAGCGCATCCTTGACGTAATGACAAAGAGCGCAACTATGAAGAGTGTACCAAGTAACTGTACTGGGCGCTCCATTGGGATATAGATCAGCACTACTCCCCAAAGCATTGCAGTTGCTGCCACCAGCCTTGATTTTATGTTCTTTTCGCGAAAAATGAGCCAGCCAGTAAGTACACTCAGGATTACCCCGGCGCGCTTGATAGTAATGGTAATGAGGACGTCTGCATATCGATAAGCGGAGAATTGTAAGAGGAGTACAACGCCATCGAGGAATCCGGCAATCAGAATCAACCAAGGTGACCTGCGGAGAGCACCAGTCCAGGAATGCTTCTGAGTGGCCGCCATGAGTGCAAAGAAGATGCTCAGCATGATGCCATATCCAAACGCAAATGTCATTGGATCTGACATTCTGACGATCACCTTGTCGATTGGATTGGTAATGGCAAGCACGACTGCGACAACCATCATGTAGCGGCTCCCCTTTTCACGAAGACCCGCCTTAATCGGGCCGAGCCACCCGTTCCTGAATGCCTCTCGGTTCATGGCAACAGAGCCGACCACTACGAACAACACACCGAGCAGCTGCCTTGCGTTGGGAATCTCATGCAGAAACAGATATCCGGTGGGAATCAACAGCATCGGAGTGAAGCAGGTGAACGGGACCGCAAGGGAGATGTCTGCAACTTTTAGAGCACGAAAATAGTGGAGAATGGCAATCGCTACCAGCCCGGTGTCAACGATGAGGTATAGCAGGAACTTGATGATTGGCGGCCATGTTGCTCCAAAGAGGCCGAGAATCGCGCCTGATGAATGCAGCAGGGGACCAGGGGAGCGAACAATGTGAAACCAGAAAGCAAAGGCATAGACGATTGCCGCAAAAATCCGAACCCAGAATGTCACGGTGACCACGTCATTATCAACGAGCGCCTTTTTCCTGAACACATCCATCAGGACGTTGACGACAGACATGGCCGTGGCTAGGCAGAGGCCGACTGCCGAGGCGCTCATATTCATTCAGACTCCAGGACTACAGCATTTCGAGCTTGCGATAAGCCGCGGGTGAGTTGCCTTCAAGGCGATGAAAAACCCTGGAAAAGAAAGCCTCTTCTGCAAATCCGCATTCGTTCGCAATTTGCTTGATCGGGCTATCGGTGGATCTCAATAAGACACAGGCGCGCTCGATCCGCCTCTTGCGAACAAACTGTACTGGGCTGGTGCCAAGCACTTTATGGAATAGTCGCCGGAAATGCGTTTCGCTCAAGTAGATTCGTTCGGCCATATCGCCCACTGTAATTTCGCTTGAAGACAGGTGGTGGTCAATCCAGTCAAGAACAGGCAACAGGCGTGGCAATTCAGACTCGAATCCAATGCTGGCAAGCGGCCGAAATATTAACGCTTCTGTCCGGATCATGTGGATCAAGAGGCTATTGATTTCGCTGGACATTACCGAGGCCCAGCCAGGGGCCTTCACGGCATATTCGCGTACCAGTCGCTCAGAGACTCTTTTGTAAGGCGAAGACTGTCTGGCAGGCATGAGCAGGGGGAATCCGATCATCTTGAGCAAATCAATACCGCCATACAGATTTGCGTAGAAGTGGACTGCGAATACATGAGGCTCCTCGGCGGCGGTCCCTTCAATTGCATGTTCCACGCCTTGCGGGATCAACAGCATATCGCCCTTTTCAAATCGCACTACATTCGAAGGCTCCCCAAACCATGCCCTCCCCGATCCCTTTTCGAACCAGAAGTACATAGAGTCTCCGAGTGTTCTCGCCTCGATAGTCCAGTTACGCGACCATTCCCACTCCAGTGCTGAAACAGCCCTAACCTTCACTGCTGAGAGCCAACTATCCAATTGAGCAGGCGAAACTGAAGGAAACTCAGGAAATGGCCGGAACGTGCTCACATCACGGACCTGATCCTTTTGCAGTGGGACTTTCCGAGCATGCATGGCAACGAAAATACACTATTTCAAGCATCCCTGGCTATTGCCAAATTTGCCTCGCCACTTCAAGCGCACGATAAATAGGCCCTATTCGGTGCAAAGCATACCATAGACTTGCTGATATGCCCTGCCAGCAACGGCGTGGATGCTTCTAGCACTATCCGCGCAACAGTTTGGATGCTGCTGTGCCGAGGCTTGCACTTGGCTCAGGCGCACGTGAACCCAATTGCGACAGTGTTTCCCACGCGCCGCAAGAACCATGCACATGACCTAATCAACCACATTCTTGTATTTTTCAACACTTCGAGGCTTCTGCTCGAATAGTGCCATTGAGCGAACGGAAACTGCATTGCTCTGATGCGTGCCAGCCATTACGATTGCAAGTCGAATGAATTGATTCTGCCCCCGCGTGGAAATGCCTGGACGGTGCGATGCAATGCAGAATATGAAAGGTATTTGTTGCAGGACTATGATGACAACTCCTATGCGGTACACAGCACCGGCATCTTTCAAACCAGCCAACGTCATTCTGCGCTATGGAGCACTCCTGCTCTCTATTGGTATGGCACTCGGTGGCTGGACGCGCGCTGCTGGGCAAAAGTCCTCTGAAGCGCCGTATCTTGATCCATCGTTGCCGGTGGAACGCCGAGTCAATGATCTGATTGCGCGCATGACCCTTGAAGAAAAGGTATCCCAGCTTCAGGACAACTCTGTTGCCGTTCAGCGTCTGAAGATCCCGTCCTACACATGGGGCAATGAAGGGCTGCACGGTGACGCCTTTGGCGGATACGCGACCCTGTTTCCGCAGACGATTGGCATGGCCGCCACCTTTGATGCCGCGTTGGTGCACGACATGGCAGATGTGATTTCAACCGAGGCACGCGCCAAATATAATGAGGCCGTCCGGGTGAATCGTAGCGAGCGCTTTCATGGCATCACATTCTGGGCCCCGAACATCAACATCTTTCGTGACCCCCGCTGGGGCAGAGGGCAGGAGACCTACGGAGAAGACCCTTACCTGGCGTCGCGCCTGGCCGTCGCATATGTCACCGGGCTGCAAGGGGACAATCCACGCTACCTGAAGGCGCTTGCGGGCCCCAAGCACATGGCTGTGCACAGCGGGCCTGAAGGCGAACGGCATAGGTTCGATTCAGTTGTTTCGGCCCACGATTTGCAGGATACCTACCTGCCGGCTTTTCATGCTGCACTGACCGAAGGCCATGCCGGCTCTGTGATGTGCTCCTATAACAAGATCAACGGCGTTCCTTCCTGCGCCAATCACTGGATGCTTACCGACACATTGCGCAAGCAGTGGAACTTTACCGGCTTCATCATCTCCGATTGCGGTGCAGTAGGTGATATTAGCACCGGCCAGCACTACGCTGCGGACGATGAGCACAGTTCCGCCGCGGCGATTGGCGCAGGGATGGACAGCGCATGCGATTGGGTACCGGATGGACATCGTCCCGAATACAGCTACTTGCTTGAAGCAGTCAAAGATCACCTTGCGACTGAGGCCCAAGTCGATCAGGCATTGAGGCATGTTTTAACGCTGCGGTTCCGGTTAGGAATGTTCGATCCGCCAGAGTTGGTTCCCTTCACTACAATTCCGTTATCTGCTATTGGCACGCCGGAATCTGACGCGATGGCTCTGCAAGCAGCATTGGAGTCCATCGTCCTGCTTAAGAATGAAGCGCACTTTCTTCCACTCGGAAATGTGACGAAGATCGCTGTCGTTGGTCCAAGTGCCGACCTCACGCAGACTGTTGAAGGCAATTACAACGCCGTACCACTGAACCCGATCACTCCCATCATGGGGATTCAGAAGCGGTTCGCGGGCAAAGCTGGCATTGCTTACGCGCAAGGGGCTGCGCTTATCTCTGGAAACCCTATCTCCATCGAGTACACGACGTTGCATCCGCGAGCTGGTTCATCAGAGTTCGGTTTGGAGGGCGCGTATTTCGATAACCCGGAGTTCATGGGCAAGCCGGTTGTGATGCGAACCGACCGAACGATCGACTTCGATTGGAATGAGGCAAATCCAGCACCAGGGTTACCGAGGGAGAACTACTCTGTTCGCTGGACCGGTAGCTTTACGCCGATTGCGCCGGGAGACTACAGCATCGGAGCCAAGGTGGCAGGCTGCGGCGACTGCAACGCACGTGAGCGGCTCAAGCTATACCTTGATGGCAAGTTGATTGTGGAGCAGGGCGCTCATCAAACTGTTGCCGTCCACTTCTCTGATACAAAGTCGCATTCGGTTCGCCTTGAGTATGCGCATCGCTACGTGGAGACACATCACATGGTGCCCGGAGGAGTTGAATTGCTATGGGAACCCCCTGCAGGCGCGCTTCTAGGCGAGGCAGTTCAGGCTGCGCGCAGCAGCGATGTGACAGTTGCATTTGTTGGCCTTTCACCGCAGCTTGAGGGAGAAGAACTTGCAATCAAGCTGCCAGGATTCGAGGCTGGCGACCGCACTGATCTCTCTCTGCCTGCCAGCCAGACTACGCTTCTCGAATCCCTTGCGGCCACAGGCAAGCCACTTGTGGTTGTATTGATGAGCGGCAGCGCGCTTTCAGTTCCTTTTGCGCAGCAACATGTAAAGGCCATACTCGAAGCCTGGTATCCAGGCCAGGAGGGCGGAACAGCACTCGCGAAGATCCTCGCAGGGGACCGCAGCCCTTCAGGCCGCCTGCCTGTCACCTTTTATTCTTCCGTCGAGCAACTGCCGGACTTCCACGATTACAGCATGTCGAAGCGCACATATCGCTACTTCAGCGGGACGCCATCCTATGGATTCGGCTTTGGGCTCAGCTATACAAAGTTCATCTACAGTGATCTGAAGCTGTCTTCGGATGTACTTGTGCAAGCGAGTGCGATCAGCGCAAGCGTACTTGTCAGCAACGCAGGGAATGTAGATTCAGACGAGGTGGTTGAACTTTACCTCACCCCGCCTCCCTCGCCCACGACACCACTGCGCAAGCTGGTCGGGTTTACCCGCATCCACTTGAAGGCCGGTGAAAAGAGGACCGTTACGCTGCCGCTGAGCGCGGATGCAGCAATGACGGTGATGGATGATGGCTCAAGCAAACTTCTTCCTGGCCAATATCTTCTCGTTGTGGCTGGCGCACAACCGCAGGAAGCTAGTTCGTCAGCTCAGACGCGATTTGAAGTGCATTGATTGCCGAGATATTTTGCAAGAATGAATATTACTTTGCAGAGAAACAGGCAAGCACTAAGCTGGCATCTCTAAAACCAGCAGAGCGCGCTGTGATTCGTATTGTGCCAGGGGCCCGGCCGGCCTGCACAATTGCCTGGCAAAGACCGTTGAATGCCTTGCGCACTGCAGCTTTGTCCGGTTCCAGGCTGGTGGGATTTCCGTTGCCTACGCCAATGACCCTGCCTGGGCCCGTAACATCAAAAGTGATGAGTGCATTGGATTGTGGCGAGAATCGCCCCTGACCGTCCTGCACCTCGACATCAACTACGGCTACATCTGCGCCGTTGGCTCGCAATGCGCTGCTTGAGGTTTTCAGCTTCAATGCTGCCGGAGCGCCGGTAGTCTCATTTGTTTGTCGCATTACGATATTTCCGCCCCTATAACCGAGGGCTTCAATCGCGCCTGGCTGGTAGGTCACACTCCATGCGAGATGCTTATAGGGGACTACCAGCTTTCTGCCCTGGCTGACTCCATTGAGAATGAGTTCCACTTCTTCAAGGTTTGTCTGTATCCAAACCTCGATCTTGCTGCCTTCCTGTCCCTTCCAATCCCAGTGCGGGTACATATGTAGAACGGGCTCTTTGCCCCACCACGCCTTGTAATACCAAGCGGTGTCCTTCGGGAAGCCGCAGCTATCAAGGATGCCAAAATGGCTGCTGACATTTGGCCATTTCCAGTAGGGCGATGGCTCACCACGATAATCAAATCCGGTCCATGCAAAACCGCCACAAACAAACGGCCGCAGGCCATACCAGGGTACCCACTCCTCGGCCGCCTCTGACCAGGGACGCTTGTTGACGTCGTAGGCGCTCACGTATCGGGCTGCATCATCGTTCTGATAGATGCCACGGGTTGAAACCATACTGGCCGTCTCCGTCCCAATCATTGGCAGTTTGGGGAAGAGCTTGTGGAAGGCATCCAACTCGTTGTCGCTTGCGTAGTTGAATCCCTGCACGTCTACTGCGTAGGAGATCCCTTTGCCCCAGGACTTTTCATTCATTGCCACGGTGCATGGGCGCGTTGGGTCCAGTTGCCGCAGGCGTTGCTTCATTGCGAGGACGATGCGCACGCCATGGTCATTGCTCTGGACAACTTGTTCCTCGTTGCCAAGCGACCAGATCACTACGCTCGGATGATTCCGATCCCTGCGCACGATTGTCTCCAATTGCTGCATTGCGTAGGGCGCTGATGACAGCGACCGCATCTCATCCATTACCAGCATTCCGAACCGGTCACAGTTATCAAGCAGCGCAGGGGAGGGAGGATTATGCGCCGAGCGATATGCGTTACAGCCGATCTCTTTCAGGCGCATTATTCGATATCGCTGCACAGCATCGGGCACCGCCGCGCCAACGCCGGCATGGTCCTGATGATTGGATGTTCCCTGAATACGAACCGGCTTCCCGTTCAACAAGAAGCCACAGTCTGCGTCAAAAGCGATTGTGCGGACTCCAAATGAAGTCTCGCAAATATCCTGAACAACTCCCTCGGACTCCACGGACGTGACCGCACGATATAGATTCGGAGCATCGAGCGACCATAGCTTCGGCTCTGCAATGTATACGCACTTCGTGAAGGTATGGATCGCTCCCACAGCAACGATTGCGGCATCGCTCATCGCACTCGCAATCTCTGCGCCGGTATCGTCAAGAATCTTTGTATGGACTCTGCAAAGCAGGTCGGCGCCTGGATGAAAGGTATTTGAATCGTTGACTACCTCTGTGGTTATTTCGATTTGAGCGATACCACTGTCAGCTTTTTTAGTGGTTACAAATACACCATCCGATGCGACATGAACGGCGCTGGTTGTCGTCATCCATACATGGCGATAGATGCCTGCACCCTCGTAAAACCATCCTTCTCCCTGAGTGGCATCGACCCTTAGGACAAGAGCATTGTCGCCCCCATAGTTCAGAAAATCAGTTACATCGAATCGGGCAGGAACATACCCGCTTTCATGGCGGCCAAGATAGCAGCCATTTAACATCACCACAGCATCACGCATGATGCCTTCAAATTCGATGAAGGTCCGTTGCGTGCTGTCCGCCTGGTCAGTATGGAAACAGCGACGATACCAGCCAATGCTTGTTGCCGGGTAGGCTCTGCCCAAGGGCTTCCAGCCGTGCGACATCACGCCCTGATTATTGGGTGCGTCTTCAAACGAAAGCTCAACCGCCCAATCATGCGGAAGGTCAACTGATCTCCAGTTGCTGTCGTCGAAGCCTACCTGGAATACAGATGGCTTCGTGCCGGTCTTGCCAGGCATGAGACCGGTCTTTGCGTAGAGTTCAAGGCTATCAAATGAGAAGTCCTGTGCTGGCTCAGCTGCATGGCCAAAGTGAAATCGCCAATCCAGATCGAGATTTGAGCGGCGACGGCAGCCTCCTCCCGTGATTGAGTTCTTGCCTACGTGTGTTGTGGCAGCGCCAGTCTCTTCGTTGTCTACAGGCGATAGGTTGACCCTGGGAAGAATGGCGCTTCCACCAAGTGCCATCCCAACCTGCATCAGTTCACGTCGCGTCCATTCGGCCACGCGTCCACCTCTCGGCGTTGCTATCGAGATTCATTCACGTATTCTAGCGAAGCAATGCCGCTGCCGCCCACAACATAGGAGCCTGACCGTGGAAGTCGCCTGTCCGGCGCTTGCGCGCGAGGTAGTAGGAGACATCGTTGAGCTTGTTTGTGCCTTCGCAGACGCTGGTTACATCGCCATTCTGATCAATATATCCAACTGCGGCTATCCAGGCTCTGCGCGCGGCCGGGCCGTATGCTACTTCGTTGAGCCAGCCATTCTTTACTCCGCTGATCAAGGCAAATGTAAACATGGCGGAGCCGGACACCTCTGGCCATGACTCTTCCCGGTCGATCAATTGCCGCCACATGCCATCCTTGCCCTGGTACATCAGCAATGCGGCCATCATCTTCTGGTAGCCCTCAAGAATGCGCTGACGCCTGGGATGGGTTGCGGGAAGGTCGCGGAGCAACTCCGTCATCCCCGCAGCCACCCAGCCGTTTCCTCTTCCCCAGAACATCGGTACATCGTCCGCATGAAAGAACAGCCCGTTTGGCCGCTGCAACTTGTCAAGATATGCCGACATTTCAAGCGCTGCATGATCAAGATATACCGGATCTCTGGTTGCCCGATAGGCTTCAAGTTGCAAAAGCGTGACCATGTACATGTCATCGATCCAAAACCTTGTTTCATCGGAAAGCCCGCTCGGCAAGGGGTTCTCCCACTGCTTGTCTGCGATCGCCTTACCGAACAGAAGGTAGCGCTTGTCGCTGGTCTCCTTCCCGATTTCCAACGGGACGCTACCGAATATCTCATCGTCAACGTGACGTCGAGTGGGTATGCGCGCAGCTTCCGCGCCACCCGGCATCAAAGGCTCAAATTTCTTTACCAGGCGGGTACGAAGGTCGGCGTCGTGGGTCAGTTCCGCAAACGTAAGTGAGCCGTACCAGGTGACCACTTCAGAGTAATGCAGGGTTCCAGTCGCGTATTGGTGCGGGCTCAAGACGAAATGCTCGGCGAGCAACTTCCCGACCTCTTGAGGGGAGGCCCCAGCCGGCAAGTTATTAAAACTGGATACCTGAGCGTAGAGGACGCAGCCAGATGCGCACATCCATAGAACCACCAACAATATCCTGCAAATACGGCTCATCGAGCACTGCTCCTTGATGTATAGCGTTGCAAATAGTAATGATCATTCAGACCAAGAGGTTTCGTATATGCACAATCCGCACGAATTTCTGTACTATTAGCCCTACGGTGAGATAGCCTCTGCTTCCTTTGCTTCAGGATCAGCTTGTCCCAGAACATCGCTCAGAGCGAAGGTCCGTCGAAAAGTGCATCATATTGGGCAGATATTCACTTACCTCGAATGAACTTCACAGAGTATGCTTTCGTGTTGGATAACCAATGAATATTACTCGCCGCTCTGCCATCTCCGGATTTATTGCAAGTGCCTGCTGTCCGGTATTTGCACGTGCTCTTGACGAGCCTGAAGCTGCTGTTCCGGTTGTGCTGCCTTCGCCAGCGCCAGGCTGGACAGCAGCTTGGGACCGAAAACTGCTCAACGGGCTGATGCAGCGGATGAATAGTGCATACGACCCTGCGGCCAGGATGAGTCGAGCGTACCGTGGACCGGAGTACAACTATCAATCGAATTTACGCAGCACTACGGTCCATCCCATCAAGGATTCATTCGACTATGCCCTTGCCCTGCTGGAGGTGGACACACCTGAGTTACGAGCCAGAGCGATTCAGATTCTTGAGCGCGTTATCGCCTTACAAGATGCTGACCCGGCCAGCAAGTGGTTTGGAGTTTGGTCTTACTATCTTGAAGAGCCGCTGAAGCAGATGTCCACGGTCGACTTTAATTGGGCGGACTTTAACGGCTCAACTTTGCTGCTCATCCTCTACCGCCATGGCGATAAGCTGCCTGCGAGTGTATTGAATAGCGTTCATGAGGCGATTCTGCGCGCGTCCGCTTCGATTCGGCGGCGCGATATCACGCCCTACTACACCAACATCATTGCCCAAGGCAGCTCTGTAGTACTTGCCGCGGCTGAGTGTATGCAGGATGCCGACCTTCTGGAGTACGGGGTGGGGCGAATGAGAAAGTGGGCTGCCCTGGTCGATCAGTCAGGCAGCTTTGCAGAGTACAACAGTCCTGCCTACACGCCTCAGGTTATCGAACACATGACGCGCATCCGTATGTTCGTGCGGAACCCTGAAGCACGCATGCTGGCTGACAGGCTGCACCACCGTGCCTGGCAGCATTTTGCCGCGCACTGGCATGCCCCAACCATGCAGTTGGCTGGGCCAATGGCCCGCGCTTACTCCAACGACGTCGGCAGCCCGCTCTGGCTGCAGAAAGGCATCGGCAACGCAGTCCTCTTCGAGAACTTTGAGGCATTGGGTGAACGAGGAGGAGCCCTCACCGCGGCACTGCTTGACTTTGATTGCCCTGCTGAGATGCGCTCCAGCTTTGTGCGTCTTGACCACAGGCATCAGCATCGTGAGATTTTCATTGCTGGCAATATTCTTCTCAATACACTAGTGCCTCGCCCTTGTGCTGCAACTCTTATCCCCGTGGAGGGCACCACATTGATGACGCCATCCTTCGCTCTGGGTTCGGCCAATCGGTCAGACTTCTGGGTGCAGCGACGGCCCTTGCTCGCCTTCTGGGGTGATGCACGACGCCCGCCCAGCGTAATGCAACTACGCGTGATCAAGAACGACTACGATTTCACTTCAGCCAGCTTCTACTCAGTCCAGCAGGGCGGGGCAGTACTTGGCGCAATTGGCTTCAGAACCGATGGCGGCGACAAGCATCCGCTGATTGATGTAATCAAGGGCGGCACGTTTTCGCTGCAGCAAATGTTTGCTCAGTTCCTCTTCCCTAACTGGAACCCTGCCTGGCAGGTCCTCATGGACGGTAAGCCATTCAGCGGCAAGGCGATTGACATTCCCCTGAACACGCGCATCTCCATGGATGTTGGCGCCTGCAGAATCGGCATTCAGATTCGCGCAGCGGCTTTTGTACTGCGCACATCGGTACCGGATGCCGCGCAACCTTCATTGCGCTGGTCCCAATCGGATGGCAAGGCAACTCTTGAGCTGACGCTCTACAAGAAGACCGAGGCTGCACCTTTCCACTGGGCAGACTTGCAGGATGCGGGGGCAGCATTCACATGTATTTTCGATGACTCGTCGACTTCGTTGAGTAAATTCGATCGGGACTTCAAGGCTTCTACGTTCAATACTTCCGCAACCACAGATCGGCTGCGATATATCTGGGCGCCTCCAGTTGCCGCGGGAGCTGAGTCGCTTGAACTTACCGTCCATCGCGGCGCGGGCGCCTTCGCAGAGATGGAAACAGCCTACATGGGACGAATCGATGGCAAGCCCGCCCCCATGGAGCGACTCGATTCTCACACGATTCTGAACGCTTGAAGATGCTGAGGACAAGGCGCCTGGACCTCAGCCCTCATGGACAACCAGATCGGAAGATGCTGCAATGTGGAACAGCAAACTGAATAGAAGATCGTTCCTTGGCAATCTAGCCGCGTTCGTGGCATTCACCCGCTGCATAAACACAAAGGAAGCGATTGCCCAGGCCCAGCCTGAACAAACTAATCCATCGCGAAGGATCGTTGTATCCTGTCCTACGGGGAATGTGGACGAGTTTCGCCGACTAGCCGCGTTCTGCACGGATCTTGGCGTAACTCACCTTGATATCTCTGATCTGCCGAAGTCGCGCTGGCAATGGATTGATCAAGCAGATCCTTGGCCAAACTGGGGCATGCTGCAAGCGTCGTTTTTCAAGATAGCTCCGCCGGAGGCCCTCCACCGCTATCTTCCCAGCGATTACTCCCATCACTGCCAGGAGATACTGTCGGAACGCGGAGAGATTCTTCGCCAGCATAATCTCAAAGCCAGCTTCAGCGGCGCCGAGCCCATGTGGTTGCCAGAGCCCTTCTACATGGATCACCCCGATTGGCGCGGGCCACGCTGCCAGTACCCACCCCGTGCACGGCGCAGCTACTATTCGCCATGCATCGATCGTCCAGAGGTTCTTGATATGTACCGCCATGCAGTGGCGGATATCTGCCGGCTCGTCCCTGTAGAAGAGTTCAACTTCCTCGCCAACGATTCCGGCAGCGGCATCTGCTGGCACCCCGGTTTGTATCCAGGCGTCAATGGGCCAGATTTCTGCAAAAATCGCTCGATGAACGAACGCCTCGACGGCTGGATGGCCGCCATTGCTGGCGGCGCGCATGACTCCGGTCTTACGGCTGATGTGACTATTGCCGGACGCTCACTCACCCCGAGCAACAAGCCGCGTCATTGCATCAGCATTGGACCCGCAAACTACTTATATTTCTCCAACACCTATCCGGTAGTGGGCATCCCGCAACCTTGCGCCTTCGCTGAAGACCTGGAGAGAGCATGCGCAGATCAAGTGGCTGACTGGCGCATCGAAATCGATTCCGTATCGAACACAGTACTCCTAGATATGGTTCGCGAATTCCGCAAGCAGCCGGCACAGGGGCCGCTGGCGCGCTTTGAAATTCTCAGCCGCGTCTCTGCGAAACACGCTGGACCGGCCAGCAGTCAACCTCTCTTGCACGCTTGGGAGTGTATAGGCCGGGCAGCAGCTGACATAACGGCGATCAATGAGGGGGGGCCTATACTTCTGCTGGGCTCCTCAAACCAGCGCTGGCTCATTCGCCCGCTTGTCCCCTTTCCTCTGGAGTTGGAGCTTGAGGAAAAGAGCTACTACCGCGGATTTCAGATGCAGGCCTGGTCAGAGGAAATCGCCTCCGACCTGATGGCGCTGCAGGGGAACTACCTTGTGGAAGGCCCTGCGAGCACCTGGCTTGCTGGCCGGATGTTTGACTTATCAATCAACCATCTTCTTGAGGCTCGCAAAGCGCTGAAAGAGGCGGCCGGGCTCGCTGTAGCGTCAGGACGGGATGAGATAGCGGCACTAGATCTTCGCGCCTATGCGCTCATCCTCACAATCCGCAATGCAAAGCTGACTACGCAGTACCAGGAGTTTCTAGACAGACTGAAGGAGACGCCCATCAGCCGCCATGATCCTAAATGGGGCCGCCCGCTTCCAGAGGAAGGTATGAAGATCGCTCAGGCCGACATCGAGAACACAAAGGAGCTGATAGCGCTGCTTCAGTCCACAACAACAATGCTGTTCGCAACTGCACCCACTGCCGCAGAGGAGGATGTATTCCTGTTCAATCCGGCATTGGCCAAGCAGTTGCAGAAGAAAATCGCCATCACACAGCGCCATCTGCCTGAGCACATACGACTTTGACCATATTGAACGTTTGGGCTCCGCGAGCCGCCAGTTGCGTATCTTACGCGCCGCACTAAGCAGCACTTGCCTGAATGGGCACGCCGGATTGCGCGGAGCATTTCTTTCTGCGAAGCATTCTTGGTTACTTTGGATTCCGATGCCTCACGTTGATAGAGTCATGGAAAGCCAACTGGGACCTTCAGTGCCGCCGTTGTCAGCACAAGGAACACTGGATAGGACATTCTCTTTGTAGAACTCAAGAATGCGCCTTCGGCCTTCGTCTTTACTTCCCATCTATTCGTCCCAAAAACGATCTGAGCCCATGATTGGCCGGTACGTGAGTTGAAACTGCGTACCCGGCATAGAGGAAGCTAAGGCTGCTCACCGCAACACACTTACCGCGAGGCCAGAAATTTCTTCCGTCCGGTTGAGCGCTTCCTTCCTCTCATGCGTCAGTAAGCATATCCACCGATGTTCCATTTGCTCGCTCTCGTTCTGTTGGCCACCATCGCCTACGCTGGCGTCTATACGCTACTTGGCTGGTTCGAGGTGCGCTTCGTTCGTCATTACATGCAAATCGCCAGTAGCACGTCGCTTGGCGGACCCGCGCAGGCCATGGTTCGCTGGCTACTTTGCGGCGTACTTATCTTGGCGCTCAGTAGCTGGGTTACCGTCGTTGTCTCCGCAGCATTTTTCGCCACTCGTGGCTTCCCCTGGTACTTTGCGCTGCCTCTGCATTGCGTTGTATTTGTTATCACTTGCCTCCTCGTCCTGCTCATCGTGTGGACAGCATTTCATGTCGGCTCCGAGTGTACGTTGATCGTGCCGGAGTTCCTTGTCGCGATCGCCATGATGGTATACCTCCTCGAGGCTGTCCTGCCGCAGCTTCAGCTGCCGTGGCGAGAGGTGATAGCAGCGGCGAATCGTTTCTAGCGGAGAGCCTCCGCTGCACATACTTTTAATTCTGCGTTGTCGTGGATGTAACTACTTTGAAGGATCAATGACCGCGTTCGATCGGGAAGACCAAGATTCTGGAAGAGCTAGATAATTGAAAAGCAACACTTTTCCCATGCCCCGTGCGCTGAAGTCACCATCTTTGCCTGTTTTTTGTTCTTGACTTCCAGTTTCTGGCCGGGTAAAGATAATCCCATTCCCCGGCCTCTTTTCTCCATTCCTCAGTCTTGATTTTTTTGGGGGGTACATGATTCCGCTTTTGGCGCATGCGCTCTGGGCCTTGCTCGCGATTCGCCTGCTCTGCTGGCGCGCTACGGTCTCCACCCTTACGTTGCTCAAGTACATTGCAGCAGGCGCGTTCATTTCTTTCACCGTGGCAGCGCCTCTGTTCAAGGCTGTCAATCCCTACGCCGAACCAAGTGCCTGGCTTTCGTTCGCGTGGAACCTCCTTCTTACATTCCTGCTCCTTGTGCCTGTTTTGGCGGCGCTGCGTGGCAAAGGCTCGGTTCGGACACTTAGCGTAGCCGATGGTTTCCTCCTCGCCTACGTCGTCGGATTTGGCTACGACTTGATGACTGCGATTCCCGGCCTGGTAGCCAAAGCCCATACTGCGACCGCGTTCAACTTGCTCCCTCCAGGTTCGCTTACCGATCCGTCTGCGCTTCTTGACCCCGCCTCAGCAGCCAAGGTTACTCATTTTGCCGGGCATGCTCTGTGGCTGGGCGCCATCGCGCTCGCTTTCGTCACGGCCCGACGCTTTTTGAGAAGGCCCTTTCACGTCTGGTTGATTGGGCTGGCGGTCTTTCTCTTCTGCGCGCTCGATCAGCCGTTCTTTTGGAAGCCCGCCCCATTTGCGCACGCTTGGTGGTTGGCTACATTGCATGGCTCTCTTACCGGTTGGATCGCGCTTGCAGCCTTAGTGCTGGTACAGGCGCTGGAAAGCAAATGGGCCGCCGATCCCCAATCCGCAAAGGAAGTCATCCGGCATTGGATAGGCAATGCAGAGGCCATTGCCGAGCGCGATTTTAACGGCCTTTCTCGTCGTGCCTCCGAAGACCGCCTTCGTCGTCGGATTCTCGTCGCACAAGCCGAATCAAGGCGCGACTCCTCTATTGCTTTCGAGGTGCGCAAACTTGAGGCTCAGGCAGGGAGAGTTGAAGAAGAGAATGTCGTTGTTCCTTCGCTTAAGGGAATTCAATGGAGAGGCGCCTGGAAGAGTTTCTGGTTTTGGCAGTCACTCTTGTGGCTCATGCTGCTTCCCGTTCTCATCTACCCCGCGAGCATCAATTACGTCATCTTTAACAGTGTTTTCAACTATCACCTGAGTAATCTGAACGGCAGCGTCCTCGATACGGCGCTGATTGCATTCCTATTTGGGCGCTATCTTTTGTCGCCCGGAAATCAGACCCAGAGCGGAGCTGAAGGACTGCTTCAATTCAATGTCGAACGCCAGATCTTCCGCTGTTCCTTGTGGCTCGTCACCCTGGGATGTCTGTTCCAAAGCTGGAATCTTTACTTTCCCTTCCCCAGCCTGTATGCATGGTTTGCCAACTCATCGAGTTACTGGCCGACGGATTGGACTGCGGCAACTATTCGCACATTCCTGCTGCTAGTCCAACCGGGAGACCCCCCGGCTTTGCCGGGGAGGCAGTAGCAGTTTGACATTTTCGGGAGTCCATCCAAGAAACTCCAAGAGGTGAGCCGCCAAGCACACATCAAGGAGAATCTGGATGGACGAGTATGAAAGCTTAAGCCACTCTAAATGGGAGTGCAAGTACCACGTTGTTTTCATCCCGAAGGGACGCAGGAAGGTGCTGTACAAGAGCCTGCGCCAGCATTTGGGCGAGGTGTTCCGCAAACTGGCCGAGCAGAAGGAGAGCCGGATTGAAGAAGGCCATCTGCAAACCGACCATGTGCACATGATGATTTCGATTCCACCCAAGTATGCGGTCTCGCAAGTGGTGGGGTTTATCAAAGGCAAGAGCGCAATCCATCTGGCCCGAGTATACGGAGAACGGAAGCAGAATTACGCCGGGCAGAACTTCTGGGCGCGAGGATATTTCGTGTCGACGGTAGGGCGAGATGAGGCCACGATTCGGGAGTACATCCGCAACCAGGAGAAGGAAGACCAGAGGCTGGATCAGATGAACCTCTGGAAATGACCTGCCACCGTCAAGGTGGCCCAACTCAACCGGGGCCGCGTTAGCGACCCCGCTCAAGCCGCTTTGAGCGGCTCACATCGTAAAGCCCCCGGCTCTGCCGGGGGATACTTACTTGGCGGGCTGGCTGTGAGGAGCGTTCATGTGGTGGGGGTGGGTTTCATAAGTTTCAAAAATAATCGCAATGGAGCGTTGTTCAGGCTGGGCTAACACTATTCTCGGATCACCTTTACAAAGATTCCGTCGGGCAGTTCACCTTCCAGGAGGTGGACCACGCCGTTCTTGACGTACCCTTCAAACGTCTGCCTTGCAGCTTTGGGTGGGGCTGGGGCCATTACTCTTTTCGGCGATGAAACCGGGGTCCAGGTTGCTCCGCCGGAGGCTGTTGCCATTGGTGCGGGCTGTCGGCCCATCCCCTTGTCCATGGCCTCGTTGGCCAGCGCGTCGGCTTCCTTGTTGCCACCGCGCAGGGTGTGGCTCATCTCAAATCGATCGAGGCGGCGCACCATGCGCTTTGCCTCTTCCCACAGAGGACGCAGAACGGGGCTTGCGACTCTGTACTTGCCCTGCATCTGCTTCACCATCAGTTCGGAGTCAGACACAACGCGTAACCGCTGCGCATTGTTTTCAATAGCCCAGGCCAGAACCGCCAAAAGTCCGGAGTACTCGGCGTAATTATTCGTCTGTACGCCAAGAAACTGGCTGAGCCGGGCCACCACACGGCCCTGCGCGTCTTCAACGATAGCGCCGTAACCGCTGGGGCCAGGATTACCGCGGGATCCTCCATCGCAGTGAGCCGTGAACCAGTCATTGGCGCTTGAAGGGGCGGATTGGTCGAAAAGATTTCCATTCATCGTTTTCCAGTGTAACGGCCATGGCCCCGGTGCGGTGCTTAAGGCGCGCAAAAGCTCCCAAATCTGCGCTGCCGGATTACAAATACGCACAATTCGCGTCTATTTACCCACGGACACTCTCATTGTGGGGGAAAGAGATTCGATGACAGCGGACGCGGCAAGTTTTCCAATATTCCCGGTTCAGGCTCCTGCCTCTTTGGGCTGGCCAAGCGTGCGGAGGGTACAATCCTCAGCAGGTATGGCAGCAACAAAAACCATCGGCGGAGCCAATCGCGAGCAGGAGCGTTTGCAGGCGCGCGCGGAAGAGGCAGTGCTTATCCGCGAGGCCCAGGCGGGTTCGCGGGCGGCTTTTGATGCGCTCGTGCGGCAATATGAGCACCAGGTATTGCGCCTCGCCCTGCACCTCACGGGTTCTGAGCATGACGCAGAAGACATCTACCAAGAGGCGTTTCTGAAGGCCTACCGGTATCTCGGCAACTTCCGCTTCGAGTGCTCCTTTTATACGTGGATCTACCGGATTGTCACCAACCTCTGCCTTGACCAGTTGCGACGCAAAAAGACGCGCCGCGAAGACCACGCGGTAATCCTTGACCACTCCGGCGACGAGATCGACCTCCTTGCTTCTGTATCCGACAGCCGGTCGTTTTCAAATCCGGCCAAGGAACTGGAACGCAAGGCGCTCGGGGAACGGATTCAGGCTGCGATCGGCAAGCTCACGCCGCGGGAGCGTATGGTTTTTGAACTCAAGCACTATCAGGGTCTCCGCCTGCGCACCATTGGAGAGATGTTGAACACCACGGAAGAGACCGCCAAGAACACGCTCTTCCGCGCCACCAAGAAGCTGAGAGCGCAGTTGGCGGAGTTGCGGTAACTACGCCCCTTTGGGCGATGGAAGTTTGAATGAAGATTGCCGTTAATTTGATCTACTTTGCGGGACTTGTTTTTGAGGCTGGAAGGACGTTGTGATGAATTGTGAACTTGCACATGAGCGAATTGTGACGGCAGCGTATGGAGAGCTGCCTGACGAGCAGGTGCACGAGTTGGACCGGCACATTGCCGAATGCACTGACTGCCAAAAGGAGCGCGAGCAACTGCTGGCGCTGAAAGTGCTGGCTGGCGCCTTGCCCGTGCAAGAGCCCGGCGCCAATCTGGTTGCCCGTTCGCGTATACGGCTCGATGAGGCCTTGGACGCAGTGCCGCCCCGCAGTTGGCTTGAGCGTCTCGGCCAGCGCATTTTCGGCAGCGTTGCCGCCTTGCAGGCTGTGCCCGTAGCCGCATCTCTGTTGCTGGTGGCCGGCATCGCCTCAGGCAGCCTGGCCGGCTATCAGGTAGCTCAAAACCGCGCCGCACGCTTTGTTTCCACGCAGGCAGCCGCGGTGCAAACTGCAGGCACGTCCGGGACGGCGCATGCGGCGCCACCGCAGAAGACCGCGCAGCAATCGCTCGACAACATCGCGAATATCTCCAGCATCGTGCGTCAGCCCAACAGCGAGATGGTGGATGTGAGCTATAACCAGCTGGTGCCGCAGCACATTAAAGGCTCGCTCGACGATCCGGGCATCCGCCAGTTGCTGATGCTGGCCAGCCAGCACTCGGCTTCGGCAGGCGTCCGTGACGACTCCGTGGGCTTGATGGCAGCCGAGTGCCGCGCCGGGCACGGCTGCCAGGCAGCCGGTATCCGCGATGCGCTTATGGTGGCGCTGCGCTATGACAAGAACGCGCGCGTGCGGGAGAAAGCGCTGGAAGGCCTGGAACCTTATGTTGCTCAAGATGTACGCGTGCGCAACGCGGTTCTTGAGGCACTGCTCAACGATAACGATCCGAGGATTCGTACAGCATCCATCAACATTCTCGAGCCGGTTGAAGCTGATACCAGCGTCCGGCAGGTCCTTTATTCGGTCTCGAATTACGACGAGAGTCCGCAGATTCGCAATGTCTCCCGGCAGGTTTTGAGCCGGGTTCCCGAGATTCAATAACACATTCGCGCCTTCCGTTCGCCGCGCCACAAGAGCGCGGGGCAGGCAGGATTGGCAAACGCTGGAGAAGAAGCTATGAAGCATTTTTCAGGGCCGTACTGCTGTTTTGGTTTTGCCGCCATGCTGATGGTTACGCTGCCTGCGGCGCATGCGCAGGCCAACAGAGCAGCACATTTATTTCAGGGGCCCAGCCTGATGCTCTCGCTCACGAGTTCCCAGGGTTACCTCGGCGTGGATCTGGCCGACGTAGACGCGGATAAGGCGCAGGCTCTGAAGCTGAAGGAAGTGCGCGGCGCCATCATCACTTTGATTGACCATGATGCCCCCGCCGGCCAAATCGGCCTCAAGGTTAACGATGTGGTACTGCAGCTCAACGGGCAAAACGTTGAAGGCGCCGAGCAGTTGCGCAGAATGCTGAAAGAGATTCCCGCCGGCCGCAAGGTGAGCATCGAGATCAGCCGCGACGGCAACATACAAACCCTGGCCGTCGAACTTGCGGATCGCAAGGCCGTGGAGCACGACGTGTGGAACAAGATCGGCGGCGAAGGCGACATGTTTGCGCCGCTGCCAGGCATGGGCATGCTCTCAAGTCCCAATGGCGGCAGCGGCGACGCGCCGCTGCCCGGCGGATTTCATCTGCCTTTCTTTGGCAGCAGCCTGAATGTGGGCGTGCTGGTTGAGCCGCTCACGTCGCAGATGGCAGAGTATCTCGGCGTCGCCAACGGACTGATGGTGAAGCAGGTGACGCGCAAGAGCGAGGCGGCGGTTGCTGGACTCAAAGCCTTTGACGTAATACTCAAGGTCGGCACAGATGCGGTAACCAATCTCGCCGGATGGGATCGCGCCCTGCGCGCCAACCAGGGCAAACCCGTGCAGGTGACCATTCTCCGCGACAAGAAGCAGCAGACGCTCACGCTGCAGGTGGACTCAAAGCGCCATCAAGGCCAGTTGGAGAACGAGGACAACAAGATCGTGGCAATGGACAATCGCGTCTAAAAATGCGGGCAAACAGCAGTTTTTGTTACGAAAACAGGCAAAAACGAGTGTATTCTGGACGCTTTTGTACAGTGAGGTGTTACTAAGTAGTTAGTAGGCACTGCTTGTAAATTGTTGATATATAGTGTTTTGCAAAAATAAACGGGCGTAAAAACCGGAGATTTTGAGCCCAGGGGAGGGGGGTACACGATTTTGTCCCCTGCATCCCGGCCTACGATCGGGGAAGTTCCGGGTTAGCCCTGGAAATATCCCATGAGATGATTGTGCGCCAACGCGGTGAAATTATCTGCAACGGGAAGGGCGGTACGCGCCTGTATCTGAAGGTGTGGCGCTCTTTTTAGATTGTTGCTGTCCCACCCTTGAATCAAAGAACGAATCAAGGATGGGACAACCGGAGTGGTCCGCCTTGCTCGGCTTACCTTGATGCTCCGCCTACCCAGTGGTAGGTATAAATCCATTTGAGTATCGGTGTTCCGCAGAAAAAACCGAACTGCGCGTTCGCGCTTCCGTCGGGTACCGGGTAAGGCGCGGCAGTCACGGTCTGGCTTCCACCCCCTGTGTGGGCGAGATTGCTGTTGCTGGTCTCTGTTCCCCGCCAGGCATAGCAGGATGCTCCGCCGCTGGCGCCTGCCGTGATCTGCATCGTGAATTTCTGACCGGGCGTCAGCGATGCGGGCGGCAGAGTCCATGAGCCGCTGTCATGGAAATTGAAACCCTTGGGGTCGACAACGCTTACGGACGAGTTGGAATACTGATTCTGTCCCATGCTCTCAATCGTATTTTTGTAGTTGCTCCCCGTGACCCAGCTTTCGCCTGCCCGCGGCGGATCGGCCATCTTCCTGCCACTCTTGGCATCCGTGGGCGGCCCATACGGCCACACAATCGCAGGCGCGCCACGTTCCCAGTGTCCTGCGCCAGCGGCTGCGGGTGTTGTGGAAGGAGAGGAGTTGGAAGTCGCCCTAGCATTTGCCGGGGTTGGCGTCTTGATGAAGAAATCGCGGATGCGTTTTACCGCTTGAGCCTGGGTAATCTTTCCGGTCCGCATCTGCTCGACAAGCTGCCGGTCAAGGTCATCACTGGCATTGTCGCCCTTCGGCCTGAGCCAGATATTGTCAATGCTGCTGGCGCCGCCAATCGCGGGAGGGATGAGGAAGGTGAATTCGAATTTGCCCCAGTCCTTCTCAGGCACGCCATAGTGGAGCGCCACCTCGCGCCTCATCTGCAAAGTTACGTTCTGCCTGCAGATTGGAATGTGTTCAGGATAGTAGAACCCCTGGAAGCCCGCCTGCCCTTGCTGGCAAAGGGCGCCCGGCGTAAAGGTCCAGTCCGGCACGGAATGGTCGGCCGCTGCTCTTAGAGCCATGCTCGCGAACAGCAAGCTTCCGCATGCAATCACCGCACATACCGTGCGGCGGTAATTGATTGGAAAGCGCATCCCCTTCTCCTTTTCTAACAGGGAATTATATGCGCAGAATTCTGGGAAGCGATCACCGTCAGGGACAAAAGCAGGCGCAGGAAGACAGCCAATGTTTGATAGGAACTATGAGAGGCAGGGCACTGGCCTTCAATCAGTGAACATTCCACCCGGCGATGGTAAAGCCCTTTTCACGGAACAGCGACAGGCAGATGCGCACCACTTCAGAGTCCAGCTTGGTTCCTGCCTGCCTCTCGATCTCTGCCAGTGCCGAATCGATGCCGAGGGATGGGCGATAGGGGCGGCTCGATGCCATTGCTTCCACAACGTCGGCCACGGCCATGATCCTGGCGCCCATCATAATCTCATCGCCTGCCAGCCCGTACGGATAGCCAGAGCCATCAAGCCGCTCATGATGCTGCAGCACGGTATCGGCGATAGGCCAGTTGAAGGGTACGTCTTTCAGGATCAAGTGCCCCGCCTCGGGGTGGCCCTTGATCAAAGCCCACTCCGGCGCGCTGAGCCGCGTGGGCTTGGTGAGTATCTCGGCAGGGATTGAAATTTTGCCCACATCATGAACGAGCGACGCCACGCGCAAGCCCTGTATCCGCTCCTCATCCCAATTCAGCTCCCTGGCAATGGCGCAGGCAATCGTGGCCACACGTTCCTGGTGCCCGGCTGTGTAGGGGTCGCGCATCTCAAATGCGGTGGTAATGGCTCGAACAACCGCGGAGAGGGCGCCGGTAATCTCTTTCTGCGCATTCTCCCGCTGCCGCCGCTCCTCGTCGAGCTGCTCCTGGCGGCGCAAAGCATTCAGACCGATGCCGATCTCCTCGGCAAGGTGCGTAAAGGCCTCAACCACCACGGGGCCAAACGCTTGAGGCTTGTTGGCGTAGACCATCAACACCGCGCGAAGGCCCTCCTCCACCTGGAAGGGAACTGACAGCGAGGAGTGTATCCCCTCGCGTCTTGCCCGCTCGCGCCATGGCTCATAGGGGTGGCTTGTCTCGGCGTCTTCGAGGATTTGCACGGTGTTGGTGCGGTAGGCGATTCCGGTTGGGCCTTGCCCGGTGGGACTGTCTTCAGACCAACTGATCTCAATGCCGTCGAAGTAGGCGGCGGCAGGTCCGGCTACACCGGCCATCCTGACCAACTTGTCCGGGCTGTCGTCTGCGAATCCAACGCCTGCAAGCACAAAGAGGGGTGCCCTGGTAATGGCCTCGCAAATCTCCTGCATCAGGCCAGCAGAGGAACGCGCCCGCACCAGCGCCAAGGCCGCATCCGCATAGGCCCGCAAGGCCCATCGCTTGGTGGACAGGCGCTCTTCCCGCTCTTGCAAGTCGCTCACATCGCGAAAGATGCCGATGATGAGCAGACGCCCTTCGGTTTCAAACGGCTCAGAGGAGGAGATAGAAATGGGGAGCAATTCCCCATTCCTGTTCAGCAGGTGAAATCCCTCAAAGATTCCACCTTGGATTGAAGCCTTGCTAAACGCCTGCTGAATGGCGCCGCGCTCCTGCTCCGGATGCAACATCATCTGATGCATGCCGACCAGTTCCTGGCGGCTAAACCCTGTCGCCTTCTCTGCGGCAGGATTGGCATCCACGAGCAGGCCAGACCGGCAGTCGGCCACAAACATCGCATCCCGCGCACAATCCCAACCGAATTCCAGCAAACGGCTCAGGTGGGGAGTTGACGGTTCATTGTTCATAGCGCCTCACTCAGAGAAGAAGGTAGCTTGCGCAGTGTACAGGGTGGAAATAAATATCAGCAATGCTCTTTCCTGGTTAGGCTCGGCTACCGAGGCTGCATGCATTTGGAATGAATTGCAAACCCATGCGGTGATGATACAACCGTGCGGTCATGGGCTAATCCGTATTTTGCTTTCGCGCGTCTGGCGTACCCGGCGGAATGGAATCAATGGATATTCAAATTGGGGAGCGCAAATGTTTTTTCGCGGAAGATTTTTACGCATGCCTGCACAACCTCTTCATCGAGCAGGACGCCGGCCATTCTTTCAATTTCATCGAGAACAGTCTCGATAGGGAATGCAACCCTGAAGGCACGGAACGACGACATGGCCTCGACCACGTCTGCGACAGCGAGCACGCGGGCCTCGGGCAAGATGGCGTTTCCACGGAGCCCGAGCGGATAGCCTGAGCCATCCATTCTCTCGTGGTGCTGGCGAACGGTCTCCGCAATGGGCCACGGAAAGCGGATATCACGGAGGATGGTAAAGCCCGTTTCTGGATGGCCATTCACCAGGTCCTGCTCGGCGGGCGTGAGTCGCCTTGGCTTGGTGAGGAACTCCGCAGGGATGGAGATCTTTCCAATATCGTGAACCTGCGCGGCCACCCGCAGCCCCAGCAGGCGGTCCTCTGACCAGCCCATGGCGGCTCCGATGGCATACGCGATATCGGCCGTGCGGGACTGGTGGCCGGCCGTATAGGGGTCGCGCACCTCCATGGCCGTGATGATGGGAGCCACCATGGAAGACAAGGCCTCGACCAGCTGCTTTTCCGTCTTGGCAAGCAGCCTCTGCTCGTCACTGAGGCGCTTTTCCTGATCCAGCGCATAGACACCGAGGGCCATTTGCTCGGACAGGGTCTGGAAGACCTGGATGGCGGTGGGCGTAAACGCGCTGTAGTGGGAGGAGTAGATAACCAGCGCGCCGCGCCAGCCGGCATGGACCGACATGGGGATACTGACACTGGAGTGTATGCCAAGTTTTTTTGCCCGATCGAGCCACTCCGGAAGTAGAGCGCTCGACTGATAGTTCTCAACAAACTGCGGGGTGTTGGTGCGTATGCAGGTGCTGGCGGGGCCGCGACCGGATGGGTCATCCTCTGCCCAGCTCAAAGGCAACCCATTTAGATAGCCCTGCGCCTTGCCTGAGGCGGCAAGCACTTTAATGGGCTTGCCCGGCCCGTCCTCCGCCATCCCCACCCAAGCAAGGAGATAGACGGAGTCTTGCGCTATGGCCTTGCAGATAGCCTGCAGCAGCGACTCGGACGAGCGCGCCCGCCCCAGCGCCAGGGCCGCACTGGCATAGGCACTGAGCGCCCAGTTCTGGGTTGAAAGTTGATGCTCGCGTTCTTCCAGTTCTGAGATGTCCCGGAATATCCCGATGGAGACAACCTGGCCGTTGGACTCAAAGGGCAATGAAGTGGAGATCTCAACAGGCAGGTTGCGGCCGCCCTTTGTGAGCAGATGAAAGCCACGGAGAACGCCCTTCTCTTCGAACTTCTTTTCAAATTCCTTCTGCATCGCCCCATGCTCTTGCTCGGGGTGGAGCAGGGTGAAGTGACGCCCTGCAATCTCTTCGCGACGATAGCCGGTGAGGGCTTCTGCCGCCGGATTCATGTCTATGAGCAGGCCTGTGTCGAGTTCGGCCACAATAATCGCATCCCGGGCAAAGTCCCAGCACAGTTCATGTAAACGGTTTGCGGCAGCTCCAGTGGGCGCTTTGTCCATACCGGCTCGCACCTCATCCGCGATTTGACCACCTTGGATATTGAGCGCGGCATCTACCTTCTGTCAATCGCAACTCTTATCCAGCGCAAGATGAGGGTGGAGGGTCGGCACGAGCACCCGGGGTTTATGCGGGTGGGGAGTTTTGTTGTTCCAGGTTTCAGAATCGAGGACGGGGCACCCGGCAGGGAGGGACAGCGGCGTCAGGTGAGTTTATGAACATTCCTTTAGCAAAAAGCCTGGCAGCCAGTGCGCAGATTGCATTCCTGTGAGACGTGATGTGTATCACTGATTGCAGTTATCGCCGGTTCGATACATTGATACCGTACTCAGGAGGTCTGTCTGTGAATAATTTCCATGTCCGCATATTCGGTCTAACCCTATTCGCTTTTCTCTTTTTGGCCTTTGCCGTCCAACCTGCAATTGGCCAGCAGGAACAAGCCAAGCATATTTTCCATCGTCTGATTCCAGCCGGGGATACCTGCGCCAGCTGCCACAAGGCGTTGTTTGAACAATGGAAAGCCAGCCCGCATGCCGCCAATGGTGTGGAATGCATCGTGTGCCATGGCGAGACAACAGCAAAGGACTTCGCGGGCCGACCGGCGTTGAGCACATGCGACAGCTGTCACGGCGATCAGGTGGCACAACTGAAGTCTGAGCCATTTATGCAAGGCAAGACGTGTGTGAGCTGTCATCAAGCGCACATCTTCGTGGCCCACAAGAAGGCGACTCCGGAAGGCAAGTGATAGCAATTTCAGGCGTGGCGAGGATGGGGCACCAGGAACAGTGAGTTGGGGATTCGTGGTTGCTGGGGTCCTGGCTATTTTGCGAATCTGGGCGGCTGATCCCGCTGAACGGGGATCAGCCGCTACAGATCACTTTCCGTAAGTCAGTCCGAAGCCGAACTTGAACAACGGATCTTCCAGATCGTGGGCGGCGTCGGGGGCCTGCGCAGCGACCGAGGGCATGTCGCTTGGGAGATCGAACGGCAACTTGCCAGTCGGCGCATGCTTTCCAAAGACGACGTCGAGAAATGCGCCATCGCTTATCCCGAAAGTGGCGAATACGCCGGACACCTGATCAATGAATTCGGTGAGAATCGTGGGGCGGTCCATGTCAACACAGACAACCGTCGGCGTTCCGGAAGCTGCCAGTTTTAGCACTTCATCCAATTGTGCCTGGTTAGCTGACCCGGTATAGGCAAGGGTGTTGCCGAGCACGGTGGGAACCGTAACGGCACCGGATGCGCGTTCACTGCCTGGTGCAGCGCCTCCAAATGGGTTGGCCCCGCGTCCGCCCGCTCCACGTCCACCTGCCATGCCGAAGCTGAAACCGCCGCCGAATGGATACACAATCGGCGGCGTAGTGATACGGATCAGCGCCACATCCGCCTGCTTGGGATCATCGACGACGGTGCCGTACCGCGCTGCCACGGCCTTGTCGATGTTGGCCACGTAAATCTTCTTTTGTGACGCGACGGGAAGAACCTGGTTGGCGTTCTTCAGCAGCACGACGCTGCGTACCTGCGCCTGGAGGCCTGCGGCCACAAAGCGGTCGTTGCCGACCACTTCTTTTGCATTTTGCGGATCCACGTAGGGATTCTCAAACAAGCCGAGTTCGAACATGGCGGTAAGAATCCGGCGCGCCGACAGGTCGATGCGCTCGGCCGGAATGCTGCCCTCATGGACGCACTCGATCACATACTTGGGATCGTTTTCGCTCAGGATCTGATCGACCCCGGCGAGGATCATCTTCCTATGACGCTCCTTTTGCGTGAGGTTTTCGACACCCCACGGCATGCTGCGCAGCGTGTCAGTGATCATAATGCCCTGGAAGTGCATTTGCCCGCGCAGCAGGTCGGTGGCGATCACCTTTGAGAAGTTCGCTCCCACCGTATCCTTGCCGACCGGAATCATGTAGCCGCCCATCACTGCGCCGGTCTTTGCTTCCTCAATGGCTGCCTTCCAGGGAATCAGGTGGTAGTCGAACTGGTTCGCCGGGTAGATTGCCCATTTGCCGTATGCGTTGTGAGGGTCGTTGCCTTCCATCACGGGGCCGTCTCCGGGGAAGTGCTTGGTCACGGTCAGGACGCTGTCCGGGCCGAGTTTCTCACCCTGGAAGCCTTCGACATAGGCGGTCACCAGTTTTGTGACCATGCCGGCGTCGTCACCAAAGGTTCCGCTGATGCGGCCCCAGCGCGGCTCGGTAGCAATGTCGGCCTGGGGGCCGAGGATGGCGCGCAGGCCCATCGAGCGCATCTCCTGCGCGGCGATGGAGGCGTGCTCCCTGACCGCCGCGGCATCGCCGATGGCCGCCAAACCGAGTTGGCCCGGCCATTGCGAGATCGTGTGCGGAGCATTGGGTGCACCCGATTGTCCTGCCATCTCGACACCCATCACCGAGCGCCGGATACCGTTGCGCGGGTTGTCGCTTGGCACCATGGGGATGCCCAGCCGCGAACTTTCAGCAATCTGCTGCAGGTTGTTCAGAAACTTCGCGGTGACCTCTGGCGCTTCATTGCCGGGACGGATGACCGCCCAGCGGACGCCGCGCTTCAGAATCAGCTCGCGAGCAGGCACGGCGTCGACGGGCTCGACATTATAAGGATTTGTGCGGCCGCGAATGGCGCGCGCGATCCCGGTTGGCTGAGGAGCGTCTCTCCTGGCCCCGCCAAATACGCCCATTGTGTCCAGCACCTCGCCGTTGGGTCCAGTGGCGCCCTGGATGGAAGCGTGGAACATGAGCCCTGCCTTTTCTTCAAGTGTCATGCGGGACACCAGATCCGC
>Ga0316231_1000710_pt1 | contig 44002 bp, 37 predicted proteins | sample TBH18027metaG_FD_206002 | JGI IMG/M metagenome (GOLD analysis project Ga0316231, IMG submission 206002) | Freshwater microbial communities from Trout Bog Lake, Wisconsin, USA - TBH18027 | ecosystem: Environmental > Aquatic > Freshwater > Lake > Hypolimnion/Profundal zone | place: USA: Wisconsin... | reverse complement strand
CTTGCTGCCTGAGGAACTCACGCAGAGCCGCAGAGACGCAGAGGGTTCCGGATGAGTTTTTGGCCCGGATCATTGATGCCTCCATTCATTTTCTGTTTCTCATTTCCGCGCCTTCGCGTCTCTGCGCGAATTTATCTTGTCCCATTCCGGCCTGATTCTGGTGGAGAAATCATCCACCGCCTAGCTCTGTGCGAATTCGAGCAACGGTCCCAGCTTATGATTCTGCCCGCGGATTAGCGATGTTCACCGCCAATTGTGACTCATAGTCCGTGGTCTGATAGCACCCTTTTGGCTAAGGTTTGCGGATGTCACATTCTCAGCCATGCCCCCGCACCGGCTATGCGATTTTCTGCGCTACTGTATTTCAAGGCACTATGCCCGCCTGCTACGAGGGCGATTGCCCAGTTGTTTTTGCCACAGAGCAAGAGGCCCAACGTGAGATTGCTGACCACCAGCTAAGGGTACCGACCTTCCAGTAGAGACCGGCCCTACTTCAGCGCCAGATCGTTCCGCTTCACTTCCTTGATCGACCACTTGGTGACAGTCAGGCCCTTGGACGTGCGGGTGCTGACGGGTACGGGTGTGAGGTCGAAGTCGAACTCCCGGACGCGGGCGCCGGAACGGCCGTCGAGAGAGATGTGGACGCTTTTCGGCATGTCCTTCTCCTTGTCGCTGATTTCGAGCCAGAGGAGCTTGGACGCTTCACTCTTGGCCAGGGGGTAGAGCTTGTCGCGGCTCAGGCCGCCGATCTGGAACTTCTTGGCGTAGGATTTTCCCTCCGGGCCGTCCCGGTAGATCATCGTGTAGAATTTCGTGTCGCCGTCCTTCGGCCAGATTGCGACGTGCCGGATGTCGAGGCCCATGAAGGTCTTGTCGGCGACCTTGCTGACCTTGAGCGTAGCGTCGCCCATGATCGTGAGCACGCTGTCGAGGATCGTGCACTCCGTCACGAACTCGTGCTGGCGCCAGTTCAGGCCGATGAAGCCGTCTTCGCGGTTGACGTAGAGGCGCTGGTTGGCTGAGACCACCTCCGACGCGTCGATCTGCTCGATCTCGTCGTAGCTCGTCTTCCGCTTGATGCCCTTGCCGTATTTTTCCTGCAGCATCTCGAACCACGCGACGGCGTACTCCGTGAGCTTCTTCAGGTTGGCCTTCGTCTCCCTGATCCCCTCCTCGATCTTCTTCATGGCCTCCTCGGCCTGGAAGCGGTTGTAGGCCGAGATGCGCTTGATGCGGATCTCGGTGAGGCGGACGATGTCGTCGTCGGTCACGTCGCGGCGCAGCTGCTTGAGGAACGGCTTCAGGCCGCCGCGGATCTCGGCGAGCACGCTTTCCCAGGTCTTGGATTTCTCGATGAGCCGGTAGATGCGCTCCTCGATGAAGATGCGCTCGAGGGAATCCCAGTGCCACTGCTGCTCGAGCTCGCCGAGCTTGATCTCGAGTTCGCGCTTCAGGAGTTCCTTGGTGGCCTCGGCACTGGTCTTGAGGATGTCGCGGACGCCGAGGAAGTGCGGCTTGTCGTCGCCGGTCTTGGGATCCCGGACGATGACGCAGGCGGCGGGGTTGAGCTGCACCTGGCAGTTGGTGAAGACGTAGAGCTGCTGGATGACCTTGTCGGGCTCGGCGCCCTGCGGGAGGTGGACGAGGATCTCGACCTTGTCGGCCGTGTTGTCGTCGACGTGCTTGACCTTGATCTTGCCCTTGGCGTTGGCGGCGAGAATGGACTCGATGAGCGACTCGGTCGTGACGCCGTAAGGCAGCTCTGTGATGGCGAGCAGGTACTTGGAGCGCTCCTCGATCTTGGCGCGGACCTTCACCTTGCCGCCGCGCTCGCCGTCGTTGTATTCCGAGAAATCGGCGGTGCCGCCCGTGGGGAAGTCGGGCAGGATGCGGAAGGTTTTTCCCTGGAGGTGGTTGATCGCCGCACGGCAGAGGTCGTTGAAGTTGTGCGGGAGGATCTTGGTGGAAAGGCCGACTGCGATGCCGTCCGCGCCCTCGAGGAGGACGATCGGAAACTTGGCGGGCAGCGTGATCGGCTCCTTGTTGCGGCCGTCGTAGCTGAGCTGCCAGGTGGTGGTCTTCGGGTTGAAGAGAACGTCCTTGGCGAAGGCGGTGAGGCGGGCCTCGATGTACCGGGGCGCGGCGGCATCGTCGCCGGTGAGCAGGTTGCCGTAGTTGCCCTGCGGCTCGATGAGCCAGGCGCGCTGGCCGATGGACACGAGCGCGGCGCCGATGGAGGCGTCGCCGTGCGGGTGCAGCTTCATCGTGGCGCCGACGACGTTGGCGACCTTGTGGAAGCGGCCGTCGTCCATGTCCCAGAGCGTGTGGAGGACGCGGCGCTGGACGGGTTTCAGGCCGTCGTCAATGTGCGGGACGGCGCGGTCGAGAATGACGTAGGAGGCGTAGTCGAGAAACCAGTTGCGGTAGCTCTGGGCGAGCGGGGCCTGCTCGTCCTGGACCTTCTCGCCTTTCTTCCGCTTCGGCGGCGGAGCCTCCGAAGCAGCGGTCAGCGGTAAGCTTTCAGCCTTCAGCCCGGCATTTCCGGACTCCTTGGCCGGTTGGGCGGTGGGCTGGGCGCTGGCTGGCACCTCCGCGCCGCCGAGCGGCAGTTCAGATTGATCGCTGCTGGGTTTCTTGCGTTTGGCCATTGCGGAAAAAGATTTGGTCTCACGCAGAGGCGCGGAGACGCGGAGGGATATTGCTCGGAATCAGGATCAAGTTTGGTGAATGGATTTGTGACTCTGCGTCTTAGCGTCTCTGCGTGAGCTCATCAGATCTTTAAAGATTATTGGCGATGCGTTTGATTCCCTCTTTTAGCAGGGGGGCACCGAAATTGATCAGCAGGCCGAGACGACAATCCATGAGTTTGAGATAGGTCAGGAGCTGCTTGCTGTGCACCGGCGCCATGGTCTCGACGGATTTCAACTCCACGATCACGGACTTTTCAACAATCAGGTCGGCGCGGAAGCCTTCCTCGAAGCGAATGTCATCGTAAACGATCGGCACCGGAACTTGGTGTTCCACGGCCAGACCGCGCTTCCCTAATTCATGGACCAGGACCCGTTCATAGACTGACTCCAACAGCCCGGGTCCCAGTTTGATATGAACCTGCACAGCCGCATCAACGATCTGGCCCGAAATGTCATTCAGGTCTCCCTGCGTCTCTGCGTCTCTGCGTGAATTCATCAGTTGCGGCATTGTACAGAATTATCTCACGCAGAGGCGCGGAGGCGCAGAGAGAAGGGAATAAAGCCGGGATTGAGGCAGCAACGATCCGACCAAATTTCATTCAGGTCTCTCTGCGCCTCTGCGTCTCTGCGTGAGCCGATCATGATCCGGCTTCGACCAGGTCTTTTTCCACCCGGAGGTTATCAATGATGAAATCCTGCCGCTCGGGCGTGTTCTTGCCCATGAAGAAGGACAGGAGCTCCTCGCTGCTGAAGAGGTGGTGGAGGTTCACGGGATCGAGCCGGATGTTCTCTCCGATGAAGTCCTTGAACTCGCCGGCGGAGATTTCGCCCAGGCCCTTGAAGCGCGTGATCTCATGGCTGGCGCCGCACTCGGCGACCGCCGCCTGCTTCTCCTGCTCGGAGTAGCAGTAGCGCGTGAGCTTCTTGTTGCGCACGCGGAAAAGCGGCGTCTGCAGGATGAAGAGGTGGTTGTTGCGGATGACGTCGGGGAAGAACTGCAGGAAGAACGAGAGCAGCAGGAGCCGGATGTGCATGCCGTCGACGTCGGCGTCGGTGGCGATGACGATCTTGTTGTAGCGGAGGCCGTCGAGGCCGTCCTCGATGTTCAGCGCGGCCTGCAGGAGGTGGAATTCCTCGTTCTCGTAGATGACCTTCTTGGTCAGGCCGTAGGTGTTGAGCGGCTTGCCCTTGAGCGCGAAGACGGCCTGCGTCTGGACATCGCGCGTGGCGGTGAGCGAGCCGGCGGCGGAGTCGCCCTCGACGATGAAGAGCGTGCTCTCCTCGGAGCGCGGGTTGCGGTCGCCGAGATGGAGGCGGCAGTCGCGGAGCTTGCGGTTGTGGAGCGAGGCCTTCTTGGCCCGCTCGCGGGCGATGTTGCGGATGCCGGCGAGTTCCTTCCGCTCATGCTCGTTCTCGTCGATCTTCTTCCGGATGATCTCGGCCGTCTCCCGGTTCTTGTGCAGGTAGGTGTCGAGCGACTGCTGCATGAACTTGCCGACGAATTCCTTGATCGAAGGGCCCTTGGGGCCGAGGTCGGCCGAGCCGAGCTTGGTCTTGGTCTGCGACTCGAAGACCGGCTCCTGCACGCGGACCACGATGGCGGCGTCGATGGACTGGCGGACATCCGCGGCATCGAAGTCCTTCTTGAAGTGGTTGCGGAGCGTGTCGACCAGCGCCTCGCGGAAAGCGGCAAGGTGCGTGCCGCCCATGGTGGTGTGCTGGCCGTTGACGAAGGACCAGTACTCCTCGCCGTAATGGTTGCCGTGGGTGAAGGCCACCTCGATGTCCTCGCCCTCGAGATGGATGATCGGGTAAAGGGGCTCGCCGCTGAGTTCCTTGGTCAGGAGATCCTTCAGGCCGTGCTCCGACTTGAAGGGCTTGCCGTTGAGCGTGAGGGTGAGCCCGCGGTTGAGAAAGGCGTAGTTCCAGAGCATGTCCTCGATGAATTCGAGGCGGAACTTGAAGTCGGCGCCAAAGAGCGCGGTGTCGGGGGTGAACTCGATCAGGGTGCCGTTGCGCTCGTCGGTCTTGGTGACCTTGGTCTCCTTCTTCAGCTTGCCCTGGGCAAACTCGGCCAGCTTGGTGTCGCCTTCCCGGAAGGCCTGGGCGCGGTAGGAGACGGAGAGGGCGTTGACCGCCTTTTGGCCGACGCCGTTGAGGCCGACCGCCTTCTGGAACGTCTCGCTGTCGTACTTGGCGCCGGTGTTGATGATCGAGACGCAGTCCACGAGCTTGCCGAGCGGGATGCCGCGGCCGTAGTCGCGCACGCGCACCGTGCGGTCTGTTATCTCGACCTCGATCTTCCTGCCCTGCCCCATCATGAACTCGTCGATGGAGTTATCGATGGTTTCCTTGAGCAGGACATAGATGCCATCCTCGGCGTGCTGGCCGTTGCCGAGGCGCCCGATGTACATGCCGGGGCGGAGGCGGATGTGTTCAAGGGAGCTGAGGGTCTTGATGCTGGCTTCGGTATAGGCTTGGGCCATGGGGAATCGGGATGGCGCACAGCGTCCCGCCATGCCGCGGGGTGACAAGCGAAATTGCCGGGGCCTGCGTTCGGGAATTTTTGGTCAAAAAACCGCCGGCTTGTAACATACTCCGCCCGGCCGCGTCTGAACGCGCATGAATCCTACTGCCACACGCAGTTCGGGTAGATCCGCGGCCCGCCGCCTGACGGTGCGGGATGAGCTGACAGCTGGTTCGGCCCAGTGGCGGGTGGTGGCCTGCGCGCTCTGGCTGCTGTTTCTGGGCCTGGGCCTCGGGTATGTCGGGGAGCGGTTTTCCTCCGCCGCTACCGATTTGTATCCGACTGAGGCAGACCATCCCGTGAGCGCGCCGGGCGGGCTGGCGCAGCGCTAGGTCGGTCCGTGGAATCCGGCCGGATGCGTTGCTCCGGCGCCTACCGGCTTGAACCAACCGGCCGATCCATGGTCCGTGGATGGAATTGTGCTGCCAGCGGGACCGTTCATGCTGGCGGCGTTCTGCCATGAAAAAATCCTTCACTTACCTCGGGGCCTCGGTCGTCGTACTCGCGCTGGTGCTTTATGTCGGCCTGGCCTATTTTCTCGGCTCGGTGGTGAAAGCCGGGGTCAACCGGATCGCGCCCTTGCTCACCCAAACCAAGGTCGAGCTCGCCGGCGCGAACATCTCGCCGCTCTCGGGCAGCGGCACCCTCACCGGCCTCGCGGTGGACAACCCCGCCGGCTGGAGCCCGGGCCGGGCCTTTTACCTCGGCCGGGTGCACATCGTGATGAAGCCGTTCTCCATCTTCGGCGACCACGTCATCATCGAGGAAATCGTGATCGACCAGGCGGAGTTCGCCTATGAGACCAAGATCGTTTCCAGCAACATCAACGACCTGCTGAAAAACGTCGAGGCGGCCATGGGCGGCAACCGCCAGGCGGCCGCGCCCGGGACCCCGCCCGGCGGGCCCACCAAGTTTGAAGTCAGGCATTTCCGCCTGACCAACGGGAAAGTCAGCCTCGGTGTCGGGGTCGCCGCCCTGCCGCTGCCCATGCCGCCGATCGAACTGGACGACCTCGGCACCAGGGAAGGCGGCATCACGGCCAACCAGCTGGCGTTCGCGATCATGAAGAGTGTGACCAGCGGTGTCGTGGGCGCCACCACCCATGCCGCCGGCAAGATCGGCAGCACCGCCGGCGCCGCCGCGGTCGAGGGAATCAGGAAAACCGGCGAAGGCCTCAGGAAACTCTTCGGGGGCGACAAGTAGGACTTTGTCCCCCGTCGCATTTGCATCGACGCCCGGCGCTCCGCGCGCTGCGCTGGCGGGCATGAAAATCACCTACTATCTCGAGGTCCTTTCATCGTGGTGCACGTGGGTCGAGCCCGCTTGGGATGCGCTCAAGGAGCGCTACGACGGGCGCGTGGAGTTTGAATGGAAAATCGCGCTGATGAGCCCGGGGGATTTCCCCGCGTCGCAGGCGCAGTGCGACTGGTACTACCGCCGGAGCGGCGGCACGGTCATGCGATCGCCGTTCATGCTCAACTCAGGCTGGTTTGAGGCGTCGCGCAAAGGAGTCTATGATGCTCCCAACCTGGTCGCCGAGGCCGGCCGCGATTTTGGCTTCGACGGGGATGAAATCCGCCGGGCCCTCGCGCACGCCGCCGTGCGCGAAGGCCGGAAGGTCGGCGACATGGCGACGGCCGTGGCCGTGGCTTCAAAGGCCGGCAAACTCGATCCGAAGAAACTGCGGGCCAAAGCGGAATCAGCCGCGGTGAAAGCCCGCATCGAGGCCAGCACCCGGGAATTCTTCGCTCACCAGATCAACCAACGGCCGGCGTTTGTCCTGACGGACGCCATCGGCGACAAAGCGGTCTTTTCCGGGCTCGTCCGCCTCGAACCCCTCGCCGCCACCATCGACGCCATGCTCGCCGACACCGCTGCCTACGCCGCCCACGCCGCCCACCACGGCAAGCCTCCCAGTTGACGGGAGTTGACGGGGTCAGCCCCTAACTCTTGTGGTCAGTTTCTCCACTAAGCGTTGGGAATCATTTCTTTGTCCCTTTCGATACTCACCTACATAACGGCTGACGGCATCGGGCGGGCCCATTTTCAGGTTTTCTGACAGCCAGCGATTGGTCACGTGACTCCTTGATTTCATCCACACGGCAATCGCGATCTTCCAAGGTGCCGATTTTGGAGACAACGCAACGAATTCTGGGGCATGGTCCAAGGCCTTCAGCGCCCGATTCAGGAGCGGGCCATGCTCGATCTGGTTGATCTCCCTGACTTCGCTGTGGCTCCAATCCTGCGCCACGGTCATTTGTTTGAACTGCTCAAGCACGGATTTTTGGAAGTCGGCCCCGCCAAGCAGCCAACCTTGGCTCATGCGATCAAAGGCCTCCTCTTTTTGCCGGCCTTCATCCGCCATCAGCCACGCCAGATGCTCGCGATAGGAACGCCACCCTTCGGGAGTATCACTCACCGCACCCATGGCATTAAGCCAGTCGTCGCAGACCAGCGCCGGCGGCCGCTCGGGGCGCGGACGCAGGAAATGCCGGTAGCTCGACCAGCGAAACTGCGGCAGCAAATCCAGTGTCACGATTTTCGCGCGCACCGGATTGAGATGAATGTAATTCACCAGCCGCGACAGATGCAGCCCGGGCTCCACGAGGATCGCTTGGTAGCGTCCCTGAAAGGCCCGCCCGTTTTCTCCGCGGAAACGATTGAAGCGATTCCCAAAGGTGCTTTGCAGCCAGTGCACCCCGTCCACCAGGTTTCCCTCGGGCGTTTCCAGCGCGAGATGGTAGTGATTCCGCATCACGCAATAGGCGTGAAGCCGCCAGCCCATCCGCTCGCAAGTCTGGAACAGGCAGTCGACGAATCCCTGGGCAGCTCCCGCAGAATCAAACAGATCCTTCCGGTAATTGCCCCGGTTCAGCACATGGTAAACCGCGCCCGGAAATTCAATACGAGGTTTACGAGCCACAATGTCACAAAATTATCGTAAAATATGGTGTCAACCACAAAAGTTAGGGGCTGACCCCATCAGTGGTGTTCGCCGCGGTATTTCTTCTCTCCGGCGGTTACGGCTAGGTTGAGCTGGTTCTCTTTCGGGGGGAGAGGGCAGGTGGCAAAGGGGGTGAAAGCACACGGTGGGTTCTGGGCTTTGTTGAAATCGAGCAGGACTTTGCCGTCGTTGGATGGCGCCGCGTACAGAAACCGGGCCGCCGCGTAGGTCTCGTTGCCGCTCGTCAGATCCGAGATTACGAAGAATAGCGGCCCTTCCGGCGTTTCCTGGATCGGCCACAGTTCATAAGTCCGGCCCGCGCGCGTGAACACCGCCTTGCCCAGGATCAGCGCCGGCGACACGTTCCCAAGGATGTTCCGGATGGGAACCTCCCGCGGCTTCTCAAAGGGCACCCACGTCGCCTCAATCCGCCAGCTCGGATCGATCGGAAAGTAATCCAGCCCTAGAAAATGCGTGCGGCGCTCCGCGCCGCTGTCCTTCACCCGCAAAGCCTTTTTTCCGCCGCGATCAATCACGATGAAACTGATGTCGCCGAATTTGACGATCGTCGGGGCGCCCTTGGTGTCGTCCCGCAGGTCCGCCGACAGCACGGCGTTTCCGTCCACCTGCATATCCAGCCCGGGATTGAACAACGCCTTCACGCGGCCTTCCGGGCTGACGATCAGCGTGCCCACGTGTGCAGGCCCCTTCGCCAACACCACCGCGTTGTCCGGCGCCGATCCCACGGTATTCTCACCCGGCTTCAGGAAATGCAGCCCGATCAGGCTCAGCCAGCCATCCGGCTTGGTCAGCTGCTGCACCCGCGCCGTCCGCCACGACTCGATTTCATGCGTGTAGTCCGCATCGCCTGTCTCCGCCGCCATCGCGACACTGGCGCCCAAAATCGCCCCGATGCACCACCGGCCAAGTCCCTTGAAGGTATTCATGTCCTGACCTTATGACCGACCGGCCTCACCGCCAGTCTGGATGCATCTTCGCCGGAATCCCGTCCCGGTCCTCGCCCACACTGATCCGCCCCCACCCGCCCGGACCGTGATCAGATTCCCTCTCGCGGCATTTTACTTTGCCGCCGGGATGCCTCATTTTCCCCGCCATGAAGCAATGCGCACTCGGGAAAAACGGTCCGCTCCTCTCCGCCCTCGGCCTCGGCTGCATGGGTATGTCCGATTTCTACGGCGCCCGCGACGATGCCGAATCCATCGCCACGCTCCACCACGCGCTGGACCGCGGCCTGACATTCCTCGACACCGCCGACATGTACGGCTTCGGCGACAACGAGGAGCTGGTCGGCCGGGCGCTGAAGGGCCGGCCGCGCCAAAGTGCATTTCTCGCCACCAAGTTTGGCATCGTGCGCAGCCGCACCGACGCCACGGTCCGCGGCATCAACGGCCGCCCCGAGTACGTGCGCGACGCCTGCGATGCGAGCCTGCGCCGGCTCGGCGTCGACGTCATCGATCTCTATTACCAGCACCGCGTCGACCCCGCCACGCCGATCGAGGAGACCGTCGGCGCGATGGCCGGCCTCGTCCGCGCCGGCAAGGTCCGCCATCTCGGCCTGTCCGAGGCCGGAGCCGACACCCTCCGGCGGGCCGCGAAGATACACCCCATCGCCGCCCTGCAGTCGGAATACTCGCTCTGGACGCGCGATCCCGAGGCCGGAATCCTCGCCACCTGCCGCGAACTCGGCATCGGATTCGTCGCCTACAGCCCGCTCGGCCGCGGGTTTCTCACCGGGCAGATCAAGCGCTTCGAGGATTTTTCCGCCGATGACTACCGCCGGATCTCGCCGCGCTTCCAGGGCGAAAACTTCCAGCGCAACCTCGACCTCGTCCAGCGGGTCGGCCAGCTCGCCGCCGCCAAGGGTTGCACGCCCGGCCAGCTCGCCCTGGCCTGGGTGCTCGCCCAAGGCGACGACATCATTCCGATCCCCGGAACCAAGCGCCGGACCTACCTCGACGAAAATCTCGGCGCCCTTGAGGTCACGCTCACGCCAGCCGAGCTGGCCCGGATTGACGCCATTTTCCCCAAGGATGCCGCCGCCGGCCTGCGCTACCCCGAGGCCATGATGAAGGCCGTCGGCCGCTGAGGGCCGGGCCCCGCGCGGAAGGTCACGGCGCCACGGAGGCGGCCGTCATGAGCACCGCGTTGCGGTCACGCCGGAAACTGCGCACGGCCAGCAGCAAGGCAAAGACCGACAGGAACGCGGCTTCGAAGAAAGCGATGCCGGGAAGATGGAAGGAACGCTCCGGTGCGATGGCCCAGCCAAAGCTGTACAGCGCGATGAAGGGGCCCGGAATACTCGCCAGGCTTTGCAGGCTGGCGAACACGCCCTGGACGGCGCCCTGCTCGTTGGGTGGAACGTGCCGGGTGGTGTAGGATTGCAAGGCGGGACCGGCGATGCCGGCAAAACAGCCCACGCAGATGACGGCGTAGATCACCCAGCCATGAGGCGCCAGACCGTAGCCAATATAAGCGAGGATGGCGATGCCCAGGCCAAGCATCACTGACCGGGGATCGCCCAGCTTGGGCACGATTTTCTTCACGAGTGTCGCCTGGACCAGACCCGTGGCGACCCCCACGAACATGAGGGACAGGCCGATCTGCAGCGGATCCCAGCCATAGCGCTGCTCGGTGTAGAGCGCCCACGTGGTCTGCAGCATGACCTGCGCAAGGGTGATGATGAAAAAGCACTCGACCAACCCGAGCACCGAGGGGAAACGACGCATCGAGAGCAGTGCGCCGACCGGATTGGCGCGTTTCCAGGAGAAGCCCCGGCGGTTTTCCGCCTTGAGCGACTCGGGCAGGACGAAGAACCCCCACACCCAGTTCAGGGCGGAGCAGCCGGCGGCGAACCAGAACGGCAAGCGGATATCGTATTGCCCGAGCAGGCCGCCCACCACCGGACCGATGATGAAGCCGATGCCAAACGCGGCCCCGAGCAGGCCGAACGACTGGGCCCGCTTCTCGGGGGGCGTGACGTCGGCGATGTAGGCGTTGGCGGTGGCCAGCACACCGGCCGTGGAGCCCGCCACCACCCGGGCCACAAAGAACCAGGTCAGCGAAGGCGCGTTGGCCATGATCACGTAATCGATGGCCGAACCCGCCGTTGCAATCAGGATGATGGGGCGGCGACCGAACCGGTCGGACAGCGATCCGAGGATCGGCGAGAACACGAACTGCATGAATGAGTAGGTGCCGACAATCCACTTCAGGGTGTTCGCGCCGCTCGTGAAGTCGCCCCCCTTGTATTGCACGATCAACTTCGGCAGCACCGGGATCAACAGCCCGAACCCGACGATCGAAAGGACCAGCGTGACGAAAATGAAACCCGTGGCGGGCTTGCGGGCTGCAGCATGGCTCATGCGGTCATGTTTTGAGCCCGCCGGGTTCTTGGCGAGCCTGCAAACGGTCACCCATGGCGAAGGCGCGGAACCGGGCGGGCTTTGATGCTACCATGCTGGTGCCCGCAGCCGGCCGTCTCCGTCTCCGCCCCGCCGCACGGAAACCCGGCCGCCGGACCAGTCCGGCTTGAATTTGACGACCGGCAAATTATGCAAACGCTTTCGTCCCCCGATTCGGGTCCGCCACGCCCTCTCCTCCATAAAATATTGTCCTCCCGGCTGACACCACACGCCCCCTTCCGCCGTCACTCTGCCTGTCAAACGGAACCAATTACCTTCCTTGCTCGTCATACCGCAGAAACCATGAACTCCACAAAACCCTTCCTCACCGCCCTTGCCCTCACCGGTCTTCTGTCCGGTTGCGTCGGCACGGGCCCCAACACCCAGCAGGGTGCGGTCGGGGGCGCCGCCCTCGGCGCACTCGCCGGAGCCATTATCGGCAACAATAGCGGCAGCCACAATGGCGCCGCAGGCGCCGCCATCGGCGCCATCGCCGGCGGCATCGCGGGAGGCACCATCGGCAACAGCCTGGATCACGAACGCGGGACGCTTTACACGTCCGAGGCCCAGGCCACCACCACGGTCGTGGTCGCCCAGCCGCCGCCGCCTCCCCCGCCGCAACCCGAGGTCGTCTACGCCCAACCCGACCCCGGCGTGGTGTGGATCTCCGGCTACTGGGCCTACGACGGCGCGCGCTATGTGTGGATCGGCGGCCGCTGGGTCCGCCCGCCGCACCGCCGCTATCACGCCTATGTCCAGCCGCACTGGGAGCCCCGCGGCGGCAGTTACGTTTATATCCAGGGTTACTGGCGCTGAGCGGCCATTGCCCGCCGGCCTCGACGAGCCCCGCCTTCCGGCGGGGCTTTTTCCTGCCCGAGCCATCCCTGGACGGATCCGGGGTGTCCGGTGTTATGATTCGCCACGCCGCCCGGTCCGTGTAGTCAAGGCGGCGCGCACCCATGAAAATCTGCATCGTCACCGACATGGAGGGCCTCGCCGGCGTCAACGACTGGGAGCAATGCTACGCCAAGGATGACCAGGCTCCGGAGTATGTGCACGGGCTGGCGCAGCTTGCCGCCGACACGAATGCCACCGTCGCCGGTTGTTTCGACGGCGGTGCCACGGAAGTGGTCGTCTGGGACGGGCACGGCCGGAATGGCCAGAAGGCCTTCGCCCGCGTCGCCCTCGATCCCCGCGCGTCGCTTCGGCGCCTGGAGCATGCCCTGCCCATCCGCCTGCACGGTCTCGACGAGTCCACCGCGGGCGTCCTGATGGTCGGCCAGCATGCCATGGCCGGGACAACCGGCGGTTTCCTCGACCATACCCAATGCCCCAAGGAGATCTGCCGTTTCCTGATCAACGGCGAGGAACATGGCGAGATGAGCCAGTTCGCGCTCCACGCCGGAGCGTACGGCGTGCCGCTGCTGCACGTCTCCGGTGACGAGGCGCTGTGCCACGAGGCGAAGCGGCTGTTTCCGTGGGTCGCCGGCACACCGACCAAGCGCGGTCTCGGCTGGGAAACGTGCGAGCTCCATCCCGTCGAGGAAGTCCGCACCCGCCTCCGGCGCGAGGTCGCCGAGGCGGTCCGCCGGCGCTCCGCCGCGAAATCATGGCGGCTGCCCATGCCGGTCGAGATCACCGTCGAGTTCGGGTGGAGTGCGTTCGCCGACAAGCTCGCCGCCTTTCCCGGCGTGCGCCGGCTGCACGCGCGCACGGTCTCCTGGAAAATCAGCGACCCGCGCTTCATCTATAACTGGCCGTCCGCCGACTGGCATCCGGAATCCTGAGCCGGGTTGGCCACGAAGAGGCCCAAGGCTCCCGGTGCGGAGTCGTGGATCCGGCTAGGCTTCTTGCGCCGCGGCGAGCTGGTCGATCAGGACGGCGATGTAGGATGTGAAACCGTGGTTGCAGCTGACATTTTTCTCGAAGAGCTCCCAGAGCGTGCCGGTGAGCTTCACCATCGGGACATAGCTCTTCAGGACCTCGCGGCGGGCGGCGGCATATTCCCCGTTCTCGATCAGGAGTTGGAAACGCATGATCTTGCCGACGAAGACATTCGCCGGATGCAGCTCGCCGTAATCCGCGCGCACGAGCCGGTGCCAGAGCGCGGCTTCGCGCCCGGTTGAGGCGACGCCGGTGAAGAAGGCGTAGTATTGGCAGGCCTCGCTGGCCTTGTCGTTCACCACCAGCCTGCCCTGCTTGTCGCGCACGGCGTTGTCGACAAAGCGACCGTCACGCCACGCAAGCTCGCGCACCTTCGCCTCGATGCGCTCCGCCTGGGCGGCAAGCCGGGGTTGCTCCAGCAGGCGCGCCGCCGCGCGCAGCATCATCGCGTAGAGCATGTTCGAGGGAAAGTTCACGTCCTGCACGTAGTCGTTCGCCTTCGACCACTCCACGAAAACCCAGCTCTCCAGTTTTTCCAGCAGGCCGAGTTCGTTCTCGAATTTCCTGAAGTAGGCGACCAACCCGCGCACGCTCTTCCCGATCAGCGGCTGCCACGCCGCCGGCAGGCCGCGCAGCCGCCGGGCCTCGTCGAGCTGGATGACATAGAACATCGCCCAGTTGGGGATGAACTGCTTGGCCAGCGCTTCCGCCGGATAGCACATCGCGACCATGCCGCGCGGCAGGTCCTTCAGTTGCGGGGCGACCAGGTAATTCTCCAGAAAGGCGCGCTCGATCGCGTTGTCACCCGTCAGGTGCCACTCGGCCCGCGCGGTGAAAAGGCTGTCGCAGAGCCAGCCGGCGCGCTCGCGCGACGGGCAGTCCATGAAGATGTCGAGTGCGTTCTGGCGGTAGCTCGACAGCGCGGCACGGCGCACTCCGGCCGCGGCGGCCTCCAGGCTGGCCGGCGCCTCGCGCAGTTGCGTGCCGTTGCGGTAGTGGCGCAGGCGCACATCGGAAATCTCCACCTGGCCGTCCCACACCAGAATCTGCAGATGGCGCAGCGTGTACGGTTCGAACGCCTCAAAATCGATCTCCAAGCCCGCGGCGAGATCGAGGCGGATCGCGTTGACGTTTGAGGAGCGGTCGAACACGAGGCGGCCGTCAACCAGGATTTCCTCGAACATCAGGATCAGCCGCGTCGCCTTGACCGCCTTCGCGTGGAGCGCCGGGAATCCGGTGAAGTCCGCCCCGAAATCCGCGCGCACATAGTCCCGCGTCCGCAGAGCCACCGGCTTCGCGCCGAGCTTCGCGTGCCCGCGGTCGGTGAACTTCGTGCCTTTCAGCGGGAGGTAGATCGGCCACTCGAGCTGCTTGATTTTGAAACCCTTCGACGTCTTCGGCACGTCATAGATGTGCCGCCACTCCGTCGCCTGCCCGGCGAGCTTCGCACTGTAGGGCGCCGCGCGGCCCTTGACGGCGGAGGGCTGCGGACGGGCGATGGAAAGGTCGGGGTAAGCCATGCCGCGCTCGAGCCAGTTGCGGCGATACGCGACGCGCGCCAGCGCCAGCGGCCGCCGCGGCGTGTAGCCCGGCGCGCGCCAGGCCAGGCCTGCGGAGCCGAAACGGTAGGCCTCGGCAAATGCGCGCTGGTAGCTGTAGCGCTCGACGCGCTGGATGCGCTCGGTGCGGTGCTCAACCGCGAAGTTTCCGCCGCGCGGGGCAGTCCACGCCACGACTTTTCGTCCGACCACGATTTCCGCACAGCAGAATTCCGGCTCAAACGTCGAGCAGAAGGTCGGCACGCCGTAAGCCATCACCTCGATGACCAGTTCCAGCCGGCCGGTGGCGTCAGCCTGCACCGGCCATTCGTCCACGCGGGCGTGGCCATGGGCCGTCCGGGCGGGGCCGCGTCCGGCCAGCTCGCCATTGACCCACACCCGCCAGGCCTGGGCCGCGGCGATTTTCAGCGTGGCGGCGCGCCCGGAGGGAGTCCGGACAGCGGCGTGGAAGCTCACCCAGGTGTTCATGCGGCCGGAAAGTCGTGACGGCCAGACGGGAAGGGCGCGGGCAAAGGGGCGGTAGGATGACATAAGAAAGCGAAGGCGCGCAGTCTTGCACGGAAGCTCCGGGGGTTGGCCAGCTCCGACTCATGGGATGAAGGCGACTCCGGAGAAATTTCATTCTCCAGGCCCCGCTGGCACTTGCCATGCTGAAGGATCGGCCTCTCCTTCAACTCCGCCATGCCTATCCTCGTCGGAAAATCCGCCCCCACCTTCAACGCCAACGCTGTCGTCAACGGGGAGGTCGTCTCAGACTTCTCCCTGACGCGCTATCTCGGCAAAAAGCACGTGGTGTTCTTCTTTTACCCGAAGGACTTCACGTTCGTCTGCCCGAGCGAGCTGCACGCCTTCCAGGCCGCGTTGCCCGAGTTCGAGTCGCGCCACACCGCCGTGGTGGCGTGCTCGACCGACACGGAGCAGTCCCACTGGGGCTGGCTCCAGGTGCCGAAGGACAAGGGCGGCATCAGCGGGGTCACGTACCCGATCGTCGCCGACACCAACAAGACCATTTCCTCCGCCTATGGCGTGCTGGCCGGCGTCCTGCAGGCCGGCGGGCGCCCCGGCGATCCGTTTACTGCGACCGGCGACCTCATCGCCTACCGCGGCCTGTTCCTCATCGACCAGAAGGGCGTGGTCCGCCACCAGCTGGTCAACGACCTGCCGCTCGGGCGCAGCATTGACGAGGCCCTCCGCATGGTGGACTCGCTGCAGTTCTTCGAGCAGCACGGCGAGGTTTGCCCGGCCAATTGGAGCCGCGGCAAGAAGGGCATGAAGCCCACGAGCCAGGGCGTGGCCGAGTACCTTGCGATGGCGTCGTAAGCGCCGCCGCCAGTCCCGCCGATTTGACGCGGCCCCGGAGATGACCCTCCGGGGCTGTTTGTTTTCAGCGCCGCGCCAGCCTGATGGCGCCGCGGGGCGGGCAAAGACCCCGCCCTGCTTCCCGCAGGCTACGCCGCGACCGGCTTGGGCCGGCCCGCGGACCCAGGCAGCTCAGCGACGTACTGGTAGGACGGCTCCTTTTCCTGGCGGCGCAGGACGGAGATGATGTGCCGCCACGAGGCGAGCAGCCCGACGGGCGGCGGCGGCACGTCGTAGCGGATCGCCGCGTGGAGCTCCTTCAGGTTATAGCAAGGCACCGCGGCAAACATGTGGTGCTCCATGTGGTAGTTCATCTGCCAGAAGAGGAAACTCACGACCGGGTGCAGGATCACGGTGCGGCAGCACAGCCGGAAATCAGGCACCTTGTCCTGCAGGCCGATGTGCTGCGTGTTGTTGCAGAAGAAAAAGAGCCAGCCGCCGTACATCGGGGTCAGGGAGATGAGCACCGGGATGATCCACAGCCCGTAGTACAGCGAGACGGCCGCGATCAGCACGTGCCCGGCCAGCATCACCCTCGCCCAGAGGATTGGCACGCGGCGCAGCCGCGGCTGGTCCGGCGGGAAGCAGATCAGCTCCCATGCACCCGCGAAGCGCCCGCAGGCAATGCGCACGGTGTAGAGGAACATCCACCGGAAGCCGCGCGGGTTGATGAACCCCTGTTCGAGGAAATGCTTCAGCATGAGCTTCACCGGCAGCACGACCTCCTGGTCGTCGGGCGGATGCAGCGTGTAGCGATGGTGCCGCTGGTGGCTTCCGGTGAACAGGTCCGGGTGCAGCCACCCGAGGAAGGAGACGATGCGCAGGGCAATCTCGTTCAGCAGCTTCGTCTTGAAGACCGTGCCGTGGCCCAGCTCGTGCATGCCGTTGGTCAGGAAGCTCGCCACCATCCCGTGCAGGAAAACCAGCAGCACGGTGAGGTACCATGGCTCGTGGTGCCACCAGGACAGGAACGCGAGCGTCGCGGTGGCGGCGTACACGCCGAGAAATCCACCGGTCTGCGCGAAGGCCTTCCAGTCGCTGCGCTGGTGCAGGCGCTTGAAGACATCGGTCGGGATCGGGGTACGGTACCAATCGACCACAGGGGGGGTGCGCGCTTCGGTCATACGGCGTCGGGTATTGGGAACGCCGCCCGGCATGGCAAGCATGATGGAGCCGCCGAGCTGGGCCACTGCCACCCCCGGGTCCTAGGCACCGACATCCCGCGCCCGGTGCCGGGAAAGCTTCTCCAGCAGTTCGGGCAGCGCGGCGCGGACCGGCGATTCCGCCAGGTATTCCGCGGCCTTCGCCTTGGCCCCGCGGGAGCAAAGCCCGGCGTACACGTGCAGCTCAAACTGCAGGCGGAGCTGGTCGCGGGCCGTCGTCAGCCCGAGCGCACCCAGCAGAAAGATCAGTGCCTCGACCGTGCAGAACTTCCCCTCGCCTGCCTGGGTGCGCAGCCAGTAGCGGCTGCCGCCCGTCATGGGCAGGCAGACCCGCCGGCCCCAGGGCTCGACCGCGCGCATCATGTCGCCCGCCTGCCGCCAGGTGCCGTCGAGCAGCAGCACCTGCAGGCCGCCGGGCGGCTCCGCCGCCGGCAGCGGTTCGCCGAGCGGGTGCAGGATCCACAGCGCCTTGCCCGGCTGCACAATCGCCTCCCGCTCGAGTGGACGCTCGCGCCGGTAAGGGTGCACATCGGCCGTCGGGATCACGCGCTTGATGAGATGCCCGGTGCTGCTGGGGCGCCAGTTCTCCATGTGGTGCATGAGCACGTCCACCTTTACCGGGCAGTCCACGCTCCGCAGTCCTTCGCAGATGCACCAGCGCGGCGGCAGCTGGCAGCGTTCGCACCGGGGACTTTGGTTGAGGACCACACTTCGCGCCATGGTGCGTCATCGGGAGCAACAAATCCCGGCCGGTCAATCCGGACTTCTCCCGCCGCTTTGTCCGGCCCCGGCCGGAGGTATGATTCGCTATTGGCGGCAATCGCGGTGAACATAGGACTCGCCCGCCCGCAACCTCCGCTCCCTCCCACCACCATGGCCCGTCCCATCCACCGCCGCACCGTCACTTTCGCCCAGAAAGCCTACAGCTATGATCCGCACGAGCGCATCGAGCTGATCGGCGGGCTTAATTCCGACAAGAGCCGCTGGAAGCTTTCCCAGCAGGCCGCCATCAGCGCCATCGAGTCCGGCACCGACGAATTTTTCGTGGTCACCAAGGACCGCACCGTGAAGGTCGTCGTCGTCACCTATGCCGGACAGAAATACCTGAAAACCGAGCAGGGTGAGAAGGGCCCGGACTCCCTGCTGGCCCTGCCGTCCAGCTAAGCTTCGATCCGACCTCCGGTCGCAGCCGGCGCAAGGAGGCTGGCGGACGAAGTCACCATCAGCTCCGGGCCGAACTCAGGTGCCAGTTCCCGCAGATCGGGCAAAGGTAGGCGGTCCGCAGCCGCTCCACGCCCGCCAGCATTGCGGCCTCGAGGGCGTCACCCTGCGTGCGATAACGCCGCTTGCGCGTGCACCGATGCCGCTGTTCTTCCCGCGTGGGCTTCTTCATGGCGCCTGGGCGGACGGAAACCCCGGTGGACTCAGAAGAGACGGGACACGCCGAGGGTCGGGCCGAGGGCGTTGAGGCCGGGATTAACCTTGTTCAGGCCCTTGTTGGAAATGTGCTGGAAATACAGCCCGAGTGACATCTGCCACTGCTCGCCCGGACGGTAGCGCACACCCGAGTGGATCAGCCAGTTGAGGTTGAAATCCTGCCCCTGCGCGCCGGGGATCTGGTAGCCCTTGCTATCCATCCAGCCAAAGCCCCCGCCGCTCGCAAAGAACGCGGTGAAGCGCTGCGACGGGTCGCGCCACTCGAGTTCCCCCGCGGCCGCCAGGCCCGCGAAATAATCCTCCGGCCCGTGCAGGATCGGTTCGAGCAGCAGGCTGAAGCGCGAGCGCATCACCAGCGTACCTCCCGCCCACGGCCACTCATGGATCGGCGGGATCTTCAGCGTGATGATCTGCGGGAGCAGCGTGTAGCTGAGCGGGGTGGCGCCGCCGCCCACCTTCCAAAAAACCCCCGTCGAATAGTCCAACTCGTAGCGCAGGTTGGGCGTGAAGGCGACCTCCTCCTCCGCCGCCGCGCGGACAACCGCCAGACCGGCGCCGAAACCCAGTACCGCCGCCAGAACCCATGTTTTCATGCTTCGTGCCATGCGGCGCAGCGTGCACATCGCGACCGCCAACACCATCCGATATCTCGCCTAGCGGAGGACCCGCGGACGGTACCAGGCTGCCAGGAGGCCCAAGGCCGTCCCGGCCAGCGCATCCACCGCGACATGCTGCCGGGTCGCCAGGGTCGAATAGACAATGCCGAGGCACCACGCCGCATTCATCACCCGCTCCCCGGCGGGCACCCGCATTTCCCGCAGCAGCCGGTCGAGCCAGACACCCGTGAACACAGCGAAGGCCACATGCAGCGAGGGGCATGCATTCTGCGCGGCATCCACGCTCTTGAGCCGGGCAAAGCCCGGATAGCGCGACCACTCGATTCCGGTCGTGACTGGCATCGAGGTCGGCCAGAAAAAGAAGATCGCCAGTCCCGCCACGGCCAGCCCGCCCGCGATCCAGCCATACGCGTACAGTTCCGGACGCGTCCGCAGCAGCGCCGGCGGCAGGGACACATAAAACCACAGCGACAGGTACAGCACCAGCATCGCCGGTTGAAACGGGATCAACCGGTCCAGCGCCGTCAACGGCATCACGGTGACGGCATAAACCGGATTTCGTTGCAGCAGAAAGTACGCAAAAAAGAAAACCGTGATGAAGGCCGTGATGCCGGTGAATTTCAGCCACCAGTGCGCCGTGATGCGCGCCCTCCACTCCGGCGCGGCCGACCGGCCCGGGATGGATCCGGTCATGCTCCGCTCCTGGGGCCGGAGTTCGGGACGGATGCGGCAATCATTCCCGCATTCGTTGCAGAACCAGCCACGACGTCAAACCTCGGGAAACGGTGGCGGAAAAGACTCAATGCCGGTTGGCCACAAAGAAGCACCAGGACATCGCCGACGAGCTGAAGCTCCACGCCGGCGAGGAGCTGGATCATGCGCTCCAGATCGCGAGGCAGATCGACTATTTCAACGGCACGCCCGTGACCACACCGAAGCCGGTAAAGCTTTCGGCCAAGCCCGATGAGATGCTTCGCTTCGATCTCGCCAACGAGGAGACCACGATCCGCCATTACCGGGACCGGATCCGCCAGGCCGAGGCCCTGGGCGAATTTGCCCTCAGCGAAGTGCTGCGGAAAATCACCGCGCAGGAGCCGGAACACCTGACCGACCTGGCGGACGAGCTGGACATCGATAATCCGGCCATCAAGGCCTGATCGCGTCAATAGGTCTGCCCTTCGGTCAGTGGGTCGACGGCGCCGTCTTTGAGCCGGAAGCGAACCGGCAGGGTCTCACGGGTTTTGCCGTCCAGCGCCCGGAACACGCAGAAATGCAGGTGCGGACCGCTGGAATACCCCGTGTTGCCCGACCGGGCGATGACCTGGCCGGTTTTCACTCGCTCGCCAACCCGCACGAGCACCCCGGCGGTCGAGAGGTGGAGGTACTCCGCATACGTACCGTCCGAATGCCGGATGATGACGTAATTGGCGCATTCCTTGAACACGGGATCCGCTCCGCCGGACGTGGAATCGGCGCGCACCCCCGTCACGGTGCCGGCGCGCGCCGCCCGGACGTCCGTACCGACCGGCATGCTAAAGTCGAAGGCGTGCTCATTCTGCGAACCGGGCCCGTGGCTGAACCGGCCGAAGTTTCCCTGCGCGAGCCGGTGCCACTCCTGCGGCGAGTAGGGCAGCTCGTAGACAACCGCGGGATCAAGCCGGCCATGACGCCCGCCGTAGCGCCAGAAATAGCGGTAGCTGTAGCGCCAGGCGGCGTTGGGATTGCCGGGCCACAGCTTCATAATTTCAACGGTGTGCTGCCCGGAAAGATCAAACGTGCACGGCAGCGACCGGGAAGAAGTCATATTCTGCAGGCTGGCTTCGACCGTGAGGGTGATGTCCATGCCATCCTGCACGTTGGCCACGAGGCTGATCACGTCGCCGACCCGATGGTCGGTCAGAGTCACCGCCTTGTCCTCGCAGGCCCCGTGCGCCGGGACCCCGCACAAGACGAGCAGCACCCACCCAAGTTGCCGGATCCTGAAGCACATGATGGGAAGCGTAGCCGCCCGCCCGGAGCCGACGAACAAAAATTCCTCCGTGCTTACTTCCGGTTGTTTTTCGCGAGGGTCGACCCGATGAAGCCGAGGATGTCACTCCGGCCGGCCTTGGTCTTCGATGAGCTGAAGAAGATCTCCGGCACCTCCACGCCGCCTTCGATCAGGATTGCGCGAAACAGCCGGGCGCCCGCCTCCGAGCGGAGCATGGACTGCTTGTCCGTCTTGGTGAAAACCAGGACGAACGGCACCGAGACGCTCGCCAGCCAGCGGACGAACTGCAGGTCGATGGGCTGCGGCGTCAGCCGGGAGTCGATCAGGACGAACACGCAGAAGATGTTCTTCCGCTTCTGCAGGTAATCGCTCACCGCCTGATTGAACTCGTCGCGCCGCTGCTGGCCGACCGAGGCATAGCCGTAGCCGGGCAGGTCCACCAGGCTCCACGTGTCGTTCATGGTGAAGAAATTGATCAGCTTGGTCTTACCCGGCGTCACCGAGACCTTGGCCAGCTCACGCCGCTCGGCCAGCAGGTTGATCAGGGAGGACTTGCCGACGTTGGACCGGCCGATGAAGGCAAATTCCGGCAGGGCCGAGGGCGGGCACGACTTCAGGTCGGGCGCGCTGGTGTCAAAGTGGGCGGATTTGATTTTCATGCGCGGTGGCTCGGACGGACCGAAACCAACGGATATCCGGCACCGGCGGCCGGGGCAACCAGCATCGGCGCCGGCCCCGAAGCAGTTGACCAAGGTCGGGGTCTCCGTCACTCCAGACCGCAGCCGGAAACCCCCGCCCCATCCCATGCCCGCCCCCGCCGCCTTGGTTGACCCCGTCCTTGCCCGCGAAAAAGCCGCCCAATACCAGCGCGACGGATTTTGCATCGCCCCGCCGGTCGTGCCGCCGGAGCTGCTCGCCCGGGTCATCCCGCGCATGGATGCCGTGCGCCACGGCGAGTATGAAACCGGCCGGAAGCCGCTGAACTCCTGGGCCGCGCCCGACGATGCCCCGGGCAAGCTGAGCAAGATCGACCAGGCCCATGTGTCCGACCGCACGATTTACGAGACCATCACGCACCCCGCGATCGGCGAATGGGTCGCCGCCATCACCGGCGCGAAGCGGGTGCAGGTCTGGGCCGTGCAGATGCTGCACAAGCCGCCGGGCGGCGACGCCCGCGGCGCCGTGGGCTGGCACCAGGACCTCTATTACTGGAACACGTGGTGGCAGCCGGGCAGCGACATCTTCACCGCGTGGCTGGCGATCAGCGACGTGCGGGAGGAGAGCGGCCCGATGCATTTCGTGCCGGGCTCCCAGCGCTGGGGCTTGCTGGAAGGCAGCGATTTTTTCGGCTCGGTGGACGAGTCGAAGCGCAAGATCGCCCTGCCGCCCAAGGCGGAATGGCAGGACGTCTCCGGCGCCATGCCCGCCGGCGCCTTCAGCCTGCACCACTGCCTGACGCTCCATGGCAGCCAGCCCAACCTTTCGCCGTCGCCCCGCCGCAGCTTCGCCATCCACCTTTGCACGGAAAGGGCCGCCCCGATTCCGGACCGGGGGATCGATACCAAGGGCGGCGGCTACGACTACCTCGGGCATCTCGACGATCCCGCGATCTGTCCGGTGATCTACGGCGCCTGAAGCTGGCGCGCGGGTCTTTGGCCCGCCCTGCCCCGGAAACACTCTTGAACCATGCCCACTCCTCCTACACCCGCCCCGTGGAAACGCGCCAACACCGACTGGTTCCGGGACTGCCGCTGGGGCCTGTTCGCACACTACCTTGCGGATTCCGCCAGCAACCTGAAGCCCACCGTGCTGCCGGTCAGCGAGTGGAACCGGCGCATTGACGCCTTCGACGTGGCGGGCCTCGCCCGCCAATTGGCCGAGGCGCATGTGCCGTACTTCGTCATCACCCTCGGGCAAAACTCGGGCTATTATCTTTCGCCGAACCGGACCTACGACGAAATCGTGGGCATCACGCCCAGCAAGTGCTCGCAGCGCGACCTCATCGCCGACCTGGCCCGGGCCCTCTCGGCCCGCGGCATCCGGCTGATGGCCTATGTGCCGGGGGCGGCCCCCGCGAGCGATCCCGTCGCCAAGGCGCGACTCGAAGGCGTGCCCGACGAGCGCATGACCGTGCTCCAGCGCAACTGGGAGGCCGTTGTCCGCGAATGGTCGTTGCGCTGGGGCCGGGCCCTGAGCGGTTGGTGGGTCGACGGCCCGTACGAGAAGGAAAAATACCAGCATCCGGACGCGCCCAACTACCGCAGCTTCGCCGAGGCCCTCAAGGCGGGGAATCCCGACTCGATCGTCGCCTTCAACAACGGCCTGCGCACGCCGGTCTATTCGATCACCGAGTACGAGGACTATACGCCGGGCGAGATCGAGCGCGACCTGCCCGTCGCCCCCGGCTGCCTCCCCGACTACTCGCGCCTCCGGAACTTCGACCGCTTCCTCGACGGCGCGCAGCTCCACCTGCTCACGATCATGGGCGAGTGGTGGGGCAAGCACCCCTTGCGCTTCGACGACGAGTTCACCATCGCCTACACCAAGTACATCAACGGCAAGGGTGGCGTCATCTCGTGGGATGCCCCGCTGACGCTCGGCGGCCTGATCGATCCCGTGTTCCACCCCCAGATCACCGCGCTCGGCCACGCCATCCACGCCGCGCGCTGAACCGGGGTTACCCGGGCGCAATCACCGGCAAGCTAGGGCGGGTCCCGGCTAACGCTTTTTTGCAAGGCCCGCGGGCGGCTGTGCTTGTTGGTTGGACACCCGCCGGACCGCGCCTTTCGATGCAGACATGAACGTGCTCCTCATCGGCGGAACCGGCCTGATTTCCACGGGGATTGTCAAAGCGCTCCACACCCGCGGCGCCACGATCACTGTCTTCAACCGCGGCCGGACCGACGACCGGCTCGGCAAGGTGCGGCACCTGACGGGCGACCGGAACGACTTCAAGGCCTTCGAGCAAACCATGGCCGCGAACGGCCCGTGGGACGTCGTGATCGACATGATCTGCTTCCGGCCCGACCAGGCCGAGAGCGACCTCCGCGCTTTTGCCGGCCGGTGCGGGCAGTTCATCTTCTGCAGCACCGTCTGTACCTACGGCAACACCCAGACGGTCGTGCCCACGCTCGAGACCACGCCCCAGACGCCACTCTCGGCCTACGGCCGCGACAAGGTCGCCTGCGAGCAGCTTTTCCTTCGCGCCCATGCCTCGGGAAAAATGCCCGTCACGATCTTCCGGCCGTCGCATACGTATGGTCCCGGCGGCAATGTGATCAACAACCTCGGCTGGGAGCCGACATTCGTCGACCGCCTGCGCCAGGGCCGGCCGATCATCGTCAGCGGTGACGGCCACGGGCTCTGGCAAAGCGCATACTCGGAGGATGTCGGCGTCGGCTTTGCCTGCGCGGCGGGAAAATCAAAGTGCCTGGGCGAGGCCTACAACATTGTCGGCGACGAGATCGTCACCTGGGACGACTACACGCGCCGCACCGCCGCAGCCATCGGCGCGCCCGTGCCTCGCCTGGTGCATCTGCCCACCGATTTTCTGCTGGCCGTGGACCGGCCGCGCTTTGCCGCGCTGGAGGAGATCTTCCGTTTCCATGGCGTCTATTCCAGCGCGAAGCTGAAACGCGACGTGCCCGAATATCGCCCCGCCATGCCCTACGAGGAGGGCGTGCGCCGCACCGTGGCCTGGATGGACCGGCACGGGAAGATCGCCAGCGCCGACACCGATCCGATGGAAGACCGGCTCGTCGCCGCGTGGGACAAATTTTCCGCCGAGACGGCGAAGGCGCTGGCGCAAAACAGGGTTTAACCGCGCGAGGGCTCCGGCATGGCCGCGCGGGCCTTGCGGGAAAGCTCGGCGATGTGGCCGTCATTGGCCATCACCTGCTCGAGATGACGCCGCCGCCCGGGCGTGGCGGTGTTCATCATGATCTCACCATAGGCGCGCTCGACCCAAAAGCGGGAGACGCCGTTGAGGTAATCGCGCAGCTCCTGCAGCCGCGCCTCGGGATAACGCTGACAAAGATTCATGGTGAACATCCGCCGCCAGGCGTTCCCACCGAACGCCGCGTGCTTGGTGTTGTGATTGAAGACCAGGAGGTCACCCGGCACGGTTTCCAAGGCCACGCTGGGGACATCCCGGCCCTGCAGGCCCCAGGTTTCGGGCGACTTCTGAATCTGCTCCTGCAGCGAGTCGGCGAACCGATCGCCGACCCGGTGGCTGCCGGGAATGACGCGGAGACAGCCCGTGTCGCGTGTCAGCGGATCAAGGTAGAAGGCGATCTTGATGTGCAGGTGCTCCTTGTGCCAGCCGTCGGAATGCCAGCCGGTATCGCCGGTATAGTAATTCCCGTCGCTGGGCATGTAGTTGAAATCGTCGCCCAGCAGCCCGGCCGCGATGCCGTGGATCCGCGGGTCATCGAGCAGGCTGGAGAGCACGGCGCTCTGATCGGGGAACGGGACGATGCAGGAGCGCTGCTTACCCTCGTGCGGCTTGCCCGCATGGCCACCGCCGCGCTTCGCGAAGACGGCCTCGAACTCCCGGATGATCTCCTCGACGCGGTCCTTGAGCAGCCCGGGAAAAGCGATGAACCCGAACGTCCTGAAGAACGTCACCTGCTGGCCAGTCAGTTTGAAGTCGGACATGGGGATGGAATTGGGGTTGGGCAAATGCGCGCCCTCTTTTTCAGCCGGCTGCGATTCAGTCAATGGCGGGATAGGATCGTGATTCTACGCTGCGCTCAGAATGACAAGGCAAGAAGGGCAACAAAGGCCCCACCCTCAGGCCGCCGGCGGTTTCGTCGCAGCTGCCTTCGCCACCGGGATGTGCGCCGCCTGGCGGAGCAGCTCGGATTTGGAGACCCCCAGCCGGTGGGCGAGAACATTGAGCCGCACGACTTCGGGCTGGCTGAGCGCCGTCTGGCGGCCGGTGCCGTCACGATCGGTCCACGCCACGTGGTGGGTCTTCTGGCGGGAGATTTTGACCAGGTCGCGGAGGAAGCCTTGGTCGTCGTCGGGGAGATCCATGCGTCCACGGGCTTGGCGGCTGTCATCTGCGCTTTCAACCTTCAACTTTCACCCTTCAACTGTTCCCCGGATGTCACGCCTCAACTTCAAGCTCGACCGCGCCGCCAGCCACTCCAAGGCCCGGGCCGCGACCTTCCAGACGCTGCACGGCCCGGTGCAAACTCCCGTGTTCATGCCGGTGGGCACGCAGGCCACGGTGAAGAGCCAGACGGTGGAAACCCTGAAGGAGACCGGCGCGAGCGTGCTGCTCGCCAACACCTATCACCTGCTGCTCCGGCCCGGCCCCGCGGTGTTTGAGCAGTTCGGCGGCATCCATCGCTTCATGAACTGGGATCGCCCGGTGCTGACCGATTCCGGCGGCTTCCAGATTTTCTCCCTGCCGGGCGAGCGCGCGATGAAGGAGGAAGGCGCGCGGTTCCGGAGCTATGTGGACGGCGACGTCCACCTGCTCTCGCCCGAGTCCAGCATCGCGATGCAGAAGGTGATCGGCAGCGACATCATGATGGCGCTCGACCAGTGCATTCCCTCCACCGCGCCGCATGACGAGGCGCAGGCCGCGATGGAGCTGACACACCGGTGGGCGCGCCGTTCGCTCGACGCCCGCGGCGACTCGCCCCAGGCGCTGTTCGGCATCGTGCAGGGCGCCTGCCACCATGACCTCCGGAAAAAGAGCGCCGACTTCCTCAGCCAACTCCCGTTCGACGGCCTCGCGATCGGCGGGCTCGCCGTCGGCGAAACCCACGCCCAGCGCTACGAGTTCACCGGACTGGTGACCGACCATCTGCCCGAAAATCTCCCGCGCTACCTGATGGGCGTGGGTACGCCGATTGACATCCTGGAGGCCGTTCACCGAGGGGTGGACATGTTCGACTGCATCATCCCCTCGCAGCTCGCACAGCGCGGCGTCGCCTTCACCTTCGCCGGGAAACTCCAGCTGCGCCGAGTGGCGCACAAGCTGTCCGAGGCCCCGCTCGAGGCCGGCTGCACCTGCTCCACCTGCCGGACCTATACCCGCGCCTACCTGCATCACCTCGTGAAGGCCGACGAGGTCCTCGGCTGGCACCTGCTCGGGGTGCATAATTTCGCATTCTATCACCGGCTGATGCGGGAGATGCGGGAAAGCATCCTGCAGGATGCGTTCGCCGCCTACTACGAGGCAAAACGCCATGACCTCGGGGGCAGCGACGAGGAGAACGTCGTTCATCCAGTGAAAAAGCGCACCCCGGCCCGGCCGCGACACCTGGGCGACTACGACATCGTCACCGGACCGCAGGGCTTCTCCAGCATCCGCCAGATCAGCTCCGGGGAGGTGATGCACTCGGTAAACCGGCCGAGTGAGGAGGCCAACACCCTCTATGTGGTCCAGTCGCGCCTGGCGGAACGGCTCGTGCGGCGCCCCGATGACGCCGCCGAACTGGTGATCTGGGATGTCGGGCTCGGGGCCGCGTCGAACGCCATGGCGGCGTTGCAGTGCTTCGAGCAAGCCCTCGCCGCGCACGGCCCGGAAGCGGTGCGGCCGCTGCGGCTCGTGAGCTTTGAGATCGACCTCGATCCGCTGAAGCTCGCGCTGCGCTTTGCCAGCCACTTTCCGCACCTCCGCCACGGCGCACCGCATGCCGTGCTGGCGTCCGGCCGCTGGGCCCATGCGTCGGAGCTGCTCCAGTGGGAGTTGCGCCGCGGCGATTTCCTCGGGTTCCTGGAGTCCTCTCCCGCGCCGGACCTGATTTTCTACGATCCGTTCTCGGCCAAGACGGACACCGGGCTGTGGACCCCCGCGGTGTTTACGCGGCTCTTCCAGCACTGCCGGCCGAAACCCGCCGAGCTCTACACCTACTCGGCCGCGACCGCGGTCCGCGTCGCCCTGCTGTCGTCGGGCTTCCATGTGGCCGAGGGCGTCGGCACCGGCCCGAAGGCCACGACGACCATCGCGTTTACCCATGAACCCGGCACCCGCGGCCACCCCGCCGCCGCCCGCCTGCTGGGCGACGAGTGGCTCGCCCGCTGGCGGCGCAGCGACTCGAAGTATCCCCCCGGCTTGGCCGCGGACGAAAGGGCCGCTTTCGAACAGCGCTTTGAAGCGCATCCACAGTTCGCGGCAAGGCCGGACAAGGGCCGCTGATCCGCCCTCCATTGACGCTGACCGGCGAACCCGCCAGATCTGGCTGATGTCATCCGAGCCGACCAAGGACCCTTCACCGAAGCGCGGACTCCCCTGCCCCTGCGGCAGCGGGCAGTTGTTTGAGCAGTGCTGCGAGCCGATCCTGACCGGCCGGCGGCCGGCCGCAACGGCGGAGCAGCTGATGCGCGCCCGCTTCACGGCGCATGTGGCGCACGATTTCAAGTTCCTGCATCACTCGTACCGCCCCACCGCGGGCACGCCTTACGTGGCGGAGGAGGGCGAGCCTTCCGTGCAATGGACCAAGCTGGTCGTCCATAGCCACGAGACCACTGGCAATCCGGACAAGGCGTTCGTCGACTTCTCGGCCTATGGAACCGAGGGCGGCGTGGAAAAAGTGCTGCACGAAAAGGCCGAATTTCTTCGCATCAACGGAGCCTGGCTCTACACCCGCGAGGCCCGGCTCGGTCCCGCCCCGTACAAGGCAGCGGAGCCCAAGGTCGGTCGCAACGACCCCTGCCCGTGCGGCAGCGGCAAGAAATACAAGCACTGTTGCCTGCTGAAAGCCTGAGGCGGAGGCAGTCTCCGCCCGACCCAGCCGGTCCCCGTTTCACGGATGATCCGGTGAAGTCCCGCGGTGTTCCGTCTCCACCTGCCGGCGGAGCGCGGCCATGTTGTCCACGAGATTGGGATATCGCCGTCCCGCCGCCTGCGCCCGGGCTTTCGCCCAGCGGATGCTCGCCGGCGTCAGCTTGGCCTTTGCCGCACTTTTCGGCCGGGGTTTCTTCCAGGGCGGTTGACGGTGCGTGGACATGGAAGAGGCCGGGTGTTCAACCCACGCGATTCAGGTCAATATAGCCGCGCTCCACATCGGTGTGGACGAGCTGAACTTGAAGCCGGTCGCCGATTTGCAGGCCGTCGAACCCGGTCATCAGCTTTCCCTCGACCGGCGGCCGCGTCAGGCGGACATAGACCCCCTTGTCCGAGACCCCGGTGACGGTGGCGGCGAATTTCTCCCCTATCCGGGAACCCAGCAACAGGGCGGCCGCGGACTTCACGACCTGGCGCTCGACCTTCTTGGCGGCGTCCTCCTGCTCGGTGCAGTGCCGGGCCAGCGCCGTGAGTTCGTCATTCGCATAGGGCACGGGCTTGCCGGCCAGCGCGGCCTTGAGCAGGCGCTGCGTGATCAGGTCGGGAAAGCGGCGGTTCGGCGCGGTCGAATGCGCGTAATCCTTGACCGCCAGGCCAAAATGCCCGGGCGCGTTTCCACCCGGAAACTCCACGACATACTCGCCCGCGCCCAACAGCTTGATGACACTGAGGGATAGATCCGGGAAATAATCCGGATCCTCCTTCTGCGCGGCCACGAGAAATTTCTCGAGCGCGATGCCATCGGGCTCCGGCGGCAGTTCAACGTGCCGCACCGCAGCCAGCTCGACGATGCGGTCCCAGTGATCGGGAATACGGACCACACGGCGCATCGAGGGAAATTTCCGCGCGGTCAGGTATAGCGCGGTCACCCCGTTGGCAGCGACCATCAGCTCCTCGATGAGGTTCTTGGCGACGTTGCTCTGCTCCGCCTGCAGGTCATGCAACACGTCCCCGACAAACACCGGCCGGGCCTCGATCGTCTGCAGGGACAGGGCGCCGCGCATATGGCGGCGGGCGCGGAGCAGCTGGGCCATCCGGTGCTGGAGCCGGAGATTGGCGTCGAGTCCCGGCACCGCACCGAGGGGTGCGGGCATCGGCCCCTTGCCGTCCAGCCAGGCGGCCACGCTGTTGTAGGCCAGCTTGGCCCGGTTGTGCACCTGGGCTTCATAGACATCCGAATGGCGCAATTCGGCCTCGGGCGAGAAGGTCATCTCCACCACGACCGCCAGGCGGTCGACCCCGGGGTTGAGCGAAGTCAGGTCCGTCGACAGCTTCTCCGGCAGCATCGGGAAATTCTGGGCCGCCGTATAAACGGAGGTCGTATTCTCGCGCGCATGGGCATCGAGGGCCGACCCCTGCACGAGCAACGCGGCCACATCGGCCACCGCGACGAGGAGCTTGATGCCGCCATCCGGCTGGGCCTCGGCCACCGAGAGCTGGTCCAGGTCGCGGGAATCGTCGTTGTCGATCGAGCACCAGAGCAGCGCCCGCAGGTCGCGCGTCCCATCCGTCTTGCTCGCGGTGGCCTGGATGGCGGCGAGTTCGGCCAGGGCGGCGGGCGAGTATTGGGGCTCCAGCCCCTTTTCGCGCATCACGCGCTGGGCAATCCGCTGCAGGATGAAACGCGCCTGACCGTTGACCGGAGTTGGCATGGGGTAAGCCTGGAAAAATGCCGCTTCAACCGCCGCGGTCAACCCATGCATTCGCGCCGTTAATCCGGTGGACGAACTCCGCTTCCATCGTGCGGGTGACGATTTGCGCCAGCTCGCAATTGGAGCGGGAGGGCTTAGCCAAGAGCCATGCCCTATTCCCATCCCCAAACGCTGACGCGTGAGCAGGCCCTCGGCCGCATCGGGCACTTGTTGCCCGGCGCCCTGGCCTTTGCGGGTACGGCGGGCTTCATCAATTCCATCGCGCTCGGCTATTTTCATTCCCCCGTCAGCCACATGACCGGGGCGGTTTCGTATCTTGGGATCGATCTGGCCGGCGCGCACTCCATCGACGCCCTGGCCTCCCTGTCGATCATCCTGGCCTTCGTGATCGGGGCGGGACTGGCCGGATTCATCGTGGGTGCAAGGAAACTGGTGCCGGGGCGCCGCTACGGGGTGGCCTTGGTCTGCGAGGGAGGATTGCTGGTGGCGGCCATGGCTCTGCTCCTTTCCGGGCGGCGATTCGGCGTGCCGCTCATCGCGATGGCCTGCGGTCTCCAGAACGCCACAACGAGCAGCTACTGCGGCCTGATGATCCGTACCACCCATGACCGCCATGCCAACGAGCATGAGGCCGCGCAACGAATCGAGCCGCTGGTCGCGCGGCGGGGACTTCCCCTCAGCGAGGGCACCCGGATTCCGTCCAACCAATTCCACCGGCGCAGCAACGGCTGGCCCCGGGGCCGTGACCACGCGGGTAGGATCGGGAGACATCACCCGCTTGGATTGGCGCGGGAGTCCAAGGGTTCCCGAATATAATCCCTGGATTTCCCGGCGAAAGCCAGGGGAACCAAGGCACGATCCCATCGCTATCAGGGATTAGGGTGCGGCCAGTCCTTTTTTCACTCCATGCCGGTTCCACTCCGGGTCCCCGGTATGTCACTCCGGCGAAATCCGGCTCAGAACGTGAACTTGACCGACATCTGCTGCGACGATCCCAAGTCGCGGATCATGGGCTCGGTCCAGCGCCCATAGGAATTGCCGTCGGTCAGGGCCTTTTGGCAAAGCGTCTTGGCTTCCTCGGACACCGCTCCCTCCAGGCTCATGATCCGGGCAATGTTACCATCAGCGGACAAGAGGAACCTGACCGTCAGGCGGCTGCCCGGCGGCTGGCTGAGTTCACTTGCCGCCATCTCCTCGCGCCAGTGGCCCTCCACCGTCGCCTTCAGGTTGGCGATATAATCGGGGTAGTCATGCCACCGGCCGGAGATGCCCAGGCTGATCGGTGAGCGCAAGGGAGCCGGGCGCACGACCCGGACGCTGCCGGCCGGTCGCGCGACCGGCGCGACGGCCGGCCCGGCTCCGGGCCCAAACAACTCCGAATGCGCCTGGTGCTCCTGCCAGTTCCGATAATAACGTGCCGCCAAGGCCGGATCGCGCAGGACCAGGAGATTCTCCGCGTTGGTTTCCTCGGCCGCCCGGGTGAAGCTGTACGAGCCCGTGATCACGATCTCCCCGTCGATAATGATCACCGTGTTATGGGCGGCCGGGTGCCGGGCATCGATGTAAAGTGCAACGCCGCCATTGGCGACGAAGCCCGCCTCGCTGTAGCGCTCGGTGCGCTGGCTCTTGTCGAGGATCATCTCAACGACGAGGCCGCGCTTCCGGGCGTCGACCAACGCCTTCGCAATCGCCGATGAAGTCAATGCATAGGCTTGGGCGTAAACCGTGTGCTTGGCGGCATTGAGCGCCGTGATGCAGGCCTCGGCACACCCGCCACCGGGAGAAAAAGAAACAAAGACGCTTTCCGGGTGAAACGGCCCGTGATCCTGGCCGGCAGCGACGGAGGCAAGACCAAGGGCAAGGAAAGTCCGGAGACGCATGACGATGAAGGTGGCGGCGGCCTGCTTGCCCGAACCGTCGTCTTCTCGCCACAAAAGGCAAGAACTTGCACCAAGGAGGAAGCGGGACGGTTTTGCCCTGTCGGCACGATTCCGCAGGAACTGGGGGGGGGCGGTGATCCAGCGGCAAGGATGGCCTCCCCCTCCCTTTTTCCCGGGCTGCCCGTGATAGCAAAACCGTCCCTCCCTAGGGTCGCAAAAAAAGCCCGCCGGGAAGGCGGGCTCTGAAAGTCGGGAAAACGCGAAGCCGATTATTGGCAGGCCTCGCACTCGCCACCGTTGCGCATGGCCTCAATGCTGCAGGCGGTCTTTTCCTCGGCTGTGTAGCTTTTCTTGGCCGCCGCGGTCGCGGCATCGGCCTTGACCTGCTCGACACTGTGCGTGCCGCCCGAGTCGCCGGAATTCTGACCGCCATCCCGGCCTTCCTTCACGGCGCCGCGAACCTCCTTCTTCACGGAGACCGTCGCCTTCTCAATGTTGGAGGCGCCGAGGCTGCGGAGGTAATAGGTTGTTTTCAGGCCGGTGTGCCACGCCGCGCGGTACATGTGCGAGAGCGTCTTCAGGTCGGGAGTCTTGATCCACAGGTTCACCGACTGGGACTGGTCGATCCACTTCTGACGGCGCGCCGCAGCCTCGATGATCCACTTGTGGTCGATATCGAAGGCCGTGAGATACTTCGCCTTTAGGTCGGCGGGAACGTTGGGGATGTCCTTCAGTTCGCCGTCAAAGTACTTGAGGTTGTCGATCATCTCCTGGTTCCAGAGACCGCGGGACTTCAGGTCCTTCACGAGGAAGGGATTCAGGACGATGAACTCACCGGAGAGGTTGGATTTGACGAAGAGATTCTTGTACGTGGGCTCGATGCAGGGCGAGGTCGCCGTGATGTTCGAGATCGTCGCCGTGGGGGCGATGGCGAGGACGTTGCTGTTGCGCATGCCCTGCTTCGCGATCTTTGCACGGACGGGGGCCCAGTCCATCTTGCCGCCGCGGGGCACCTCGACGGGAACGCCGCGCTCCTGCTCGAGGAGATCGATGGTGTCCTGTGGCAGGAGGCCGCGGTCCCACTTGGAACCCTTGTAGGAAGAATAGGTGCCGCGCTCGGCCGCCAGGTCGGAGGAGGCCTCGTAGGCGTAGTAGGCGATGGCTTCCATGGCCTCGTCGTTGAACTCGACCGCCTCGGATGAGGCGAAGGCGTGGCCGCGAAGGTAGAGGGCATGTGCCAGGCCCATGACACCGAGGCCGATCGGGCGGTGGCGGCTGTTGGAGGTCTTGGCGGCGACGGTCGGGTAGAAATTGATGTCGATGACGTTGTCGAGCGCACGAACCGCCATGCGGATGGTCGCCCGGAGCTTGTCGTGGTCCAGGGAACCGTCGGGCTTCAGGTGGGAATCGAGCAGGACGGAGCCGAGGTTGCAGACGGCGGTCTCGTCGTTGGAGGTGTTGAGCGTGATCTCCGTGCAAAGGTTGGAGGAATGGATGACGCCGACGTGATCCTGCGGGGAGCGGATGTTGCAGGCATCCTTGAAGGTGATCCACGGGTGGCCGGTCTCGAAGAGCATCGAGAGCATCTTCTTCCAGAGCTCGAGGGCGTCGATTTTCTGGCCGTAGATCTTGCCCTGTTCGGCCAGCTGTTCGTAGCGGGTATAGGCTTCCTCGAATTTCTTGCCGTACAACTCGTGGAGATCCTTGGTCTGGTTCGCGCGGAAGAGGGTCCATGACTGGCGGGCCTCCATGCGCTTCATGAACAGGTCGGGGATCCAGTTGGCCGTGTTCATGTCGTGCGTGCGGCGGCGGTCGTCGCCGGTGTTCTTGCGCAGCTCGAGGAACTCGGTGATGTCGTTGTGCCAGGTCTCGAGGTAGGCGCAGCCGGAGCCCTTGCGCTTGCCGCCCTGGTTGACGGCGACGAGCTGGTCGTTGTGGAGCTTCAGGAAGGGAATGACCCCCTGGGACTCGCCATTGGTCCCGCCGATGTAGGCGCCGGTGCCGCGCACGGCGGTCCAGGAGCCGCCAAGGCCGCCGGCCCACTTCGAGAGGAAGGCGTTTTCGGCGATGCCGCGGAGCATGATACCCTCGATGGAGTCATCGACGTAGTAGAGGTAGCACGAGCTGAGCTGCGAGTGGAGCGTGCCGGAATTGAAGAGCGTCGGCGTGCTGGAGCAGAAGCGGCGGGACTTGTAGAGGTCGTAAAGCGCGGTGACGCGGCTCTCACGGTCGCCCTGCTCGTCGATGAAGAGACCCATGGAAACGCGCATCCAGAAGAACTGGGGCGTCTCGAGGCGGCGGGAGGGCTTGGCGGTCTTGTCGACGATGAGGTAGCGGTCGTAGAGCGTCTGGATGCCAAGGAAGTCGAACTCAAGGTCGGCGGAGGGATCGAGGACGGCGCCCAGCTTGGTGAGGTCGTACTCCAGGAGGCGGGGATTGAGGCGCTTGATGGCCACGCCATGCTCCAGGTACTTCTTGAAGGCGCGCTGGTGGGCGGACTTCAGGGCGCCGATGCCGTCGCGGCTGATGTCCCAGCCGAGGATTTCCTCGTAGATGTAGGTGAGCTGGATGCGGCCGGCGAACTTGGCAAAGTCGGCGTCACGCTCGATCAGGGTCTTCGAGTTGAGGATGATGGTCGAATCGAGATCCTTCTGGGAAATCTGGTCGTAAACGGAGCGGCGGAGCTCCGCTTCGATCTCGTCGGTGGAGAGGCAGAGATCGAGGCCGATCTGGGCGAACTCGATGCGCTTGCGGAGGTCGGCGCCATCCCAGAAGACATTCTCGCCGTTGGACTTCTTGACGACGATCAGGGCGGACTGCGCGGGGCTGTCCACGATCGTGTTGGTGGCGAAAGGGGCCTCGGAAGGCGTATCGATGCCGGCGTCACGGGCGGCGCTGCGCTGGGCGCGGAAGAGGATGTACGCCTCGGCGACCTTGAAGTGGCCGGACTTCATCAGCTCCTCCTGGACCATGTCCTGGATTTCCTCGATGTGGACGAAGGACTGCTTGGAGGAATGGACGCGCTCGGAGACGGCCTTGGTCAGGGCGACGGCCGGGGCGGAGTCGCGCTGGAGGGAGAGGAAGGTCTTGCGGACGGCGATCTCAACCTTCTGGTCGCTCCACGGGACGACCTGGTTGTTGCGGCGGATGACACGCAGCGTGGACTGCGCGGCGGCCTCGCGGTCGATGGAGATTTTGCGGGCGCGGTTGAGGAGGAGGCTCTTCGCGACGAAATAGGCGTTGTTGTCGACGAGGGTTTTCTCGATGAGCTCATAGAGGGAATTCAGCGAGAGGCGGAGAGGGGTCTGCGTGCGGGCGAGTTCGGCGAGATTGCCGGCGACCTCGCGGCAGATGCGGGCGAGCCAGGCGCGGTTGGTGTCGTTGAAGATATCCTTCTCCCCGCGGGCGAGGCAGACATTGGTCAGGGCCTTGCCCAGCGTGTCGGCGACCTCGGCGAGCACGAAGCGCTCCTCACCGTGCGGGCAGAGCAGGATGATGGCGGGAACCTCGATGGCTTCGGCGGCGACGACATCGCGCCAGGCGTAGTGGGGCTTCTGATCAACGGGCGTGTGCACGGTGCGCTTGAGGGCCAGATCGTGCGCCAGGGAGGGATTGCTCATGGAACGAGGAAGATGTAACTGAATTGAAACAAAGAGAGGGATGGACGAAGAAGATAAGCGACGGAGCCGGTGCGCAGCCCAATGAAAGGCGTCAGCACCGGCCGGGAGCGGAAGGAAGACTAGTGAAAACTAGACGGGAGGGCGGGAAAGCCGACGCGACAGGCGGATAATTCTCAGAGTTCGTCGTCGGCGGCGACGTTGAGGGAGGAAGCTTTTTGGTATTCGGTCACGCGGCCCTCGAAGAAGTTTTGCTCCTTCTTGATGTCCATCATCTCGGCGAGCCAGGGCAGCGGGTTCTTGACGCCGCTGGCGAGCGGAGCGAGGCCGACGCCTTCAAGGCGACGGTCCGCGATGTAATCGATATACTGGGTAAAATCCTCGGCACTGAGGCCCACGGAGTTGACCGGCAGGCAGTCGCGGATGAACTCCTTCTCGAGCGTCACGGCCTCGACCATGAGCGAACGGAGTTCTTCCTTGAATTCGGCGGTCCAGATCTCGCGATTTTCCTCGATGAGATCCATGAACAGGTTGCGGAAGACCTCGATGTGGTTCGACTCATCGCGCAGGGTGTAGCGGAACATCTGCCCGATGCCGGGAAACTTGTTCTGGCGGTACAGGGAAAGGATCATGCCAAACAGGCCGTAAAACTGCGTGCCTTCCATGCATTGGCCGAACACGAAGATGTTACGGGCGAGGAGCTGCTTGTTCGCCGGCTGCGTGAGGTCGATGTCTCGGCGGAGTTCACGGGAGACACGGGTGACGAACTCGTTTTTGCGGACAATCGTGGGGACATCCTCAAACATCGCCTCGCACTCATGCGGGTTGATGCCGAGGGATGAAATCATGTAGAGGAGCGAATCGGCGTGGATGTTCTCCTCGTGCGCGTGGCGGCCCAGGACAAGCTTCAACTCGGGGGCCGTGACAAGTTCGCGCACGACATGCTGGATATTGTCCCCGACAATCCCCTCAGCCGCGGAAAAGTAGCCGATGCCCATGCGGATGATCCAGCGCTCGGGTTCCGTGACCGACTTCTCATCGCGCCACTGCTCGATATCCTTGCCCATCGGGACATCTTCCGGCTCCCAGTGGTTGGCCTTCATCTTCCGATAAAGGTCGTAGGCCCACTGGTATTTGAGCGGGAGGAGATTGAAGGTCATCGTCGCCCGGCCGTTGATCACCTTTTTGGCGGCAAACGCAGCCTCCGCCTTGTCCTGGTCGAGAACGAAGGTTTTGGAGCCAACTTGGAAGGTTTTAAGCATGGGAACGAAGGGAAACGGGAGGGAAATGAGGGTGTTTTTGACGCGCGGAAAGCCGAAGCGAACTAAAGATGCTGGAACTTACTGACGCGTTGTTAACCACAACAGGATGTGGTCGGGCACCGCTGCGACCACAACCTATTGGTCCCGTGATTTTGGGCGTCAATAGGTTTATGGGCAAAATCGCGTGAATTTTTCGGCCATTTTTGGCTTGCGCAGAATTCCTGAACTTCCCCCCGAGGGGGAAATTAGGCCCGAAACCCGCAGTTGATGATTTTCGCCTATGAAATCGTCACCCAGGCTCGTGATTTACATGCCGTCTGGACGCAAAAAAACAGGCGAAAGCGCCATTGGCCAGCAACCCGGCGAGTTCAGCATTTTGTGTATCAGAATTAACCTGACGAATGGACACGGCCAAGCCCGGAGTCATGGCCATAGTCGGGCCGGACGAGTCAGGAATACAGGCAGGCTTTGTCACCAGCGGCAGCGGTGATGACCCGCCCGCTAACGCAGCGCCGCCCGATCAATGCATTTCCGCGCGGGCCCTTCGCAGACTATCCCGAACCGCTGCATCGCCGGGCCGCAATCGGAGCGCGGCCTCATACTGGACGATGGCTTCATTGAGTCTGCCGATGCGCGTCAAGCTGTTGGCCAGGTTCACATGCGCCTCGAATGAATCGGGGTCGAGTTGCAGGGCAGCTTCGAAACAGGCAACGGCTTCCGGCTGACGGCCGGCCAGGCCGAGCGTGATGCCGAAATTCACCTGCGCCCCGACATAATCCGGCTTAAGCTGCAACGTGGCCTCATACTGGTTGATCGCATCCTCGAGCCGCCCGATTCGGGCGAAGGTATTCGCCAGATTAAAGTGGGCCGCGACATACCGCGAATCGGCGCGAAGCGCCGCCTCGTAGTGGGTGATCGCACCCTGCGCGTCACCCGCATTGAACAGGGCACTGCCCCAATTATTGTGCACCTCAGCCTGATTGCCTGGCTTGAGCCGCAATGCCCGCTCGAAAGCTTCTATTCCCTGCGCCAGATGCCCGGTCTGCACCAAGGCGTTACCCAGTGCCGAATAGGCTTCAGCATAATCCGGCTGGAAACGCACGGCTTCCTCAAGCCGGGCAACCGCCTCCGCGGGTTGGCCTGAACGCTCCAGAATCATGCCAAGGTTATTGCATGCCTCCGCGTAGTCGGGCTTGAGCCGCAACGCCTCTTCATACTGTGCCCGGGCTTGGGCAATTTCGCCAGCTTCGCCAAGCGCAACTCCGAGATTGTTGTGCGCTTCCGCGTAATCCGGCTTAAGCTGCAGCGCTGCATTATACTGCGCCCGCGCTTGGGCGATTTCACCGGCTTCAATCAGTGCGACTCCGAGATTGTTGTGCGCTTCCGCGTAATCCGGCCTGAGCCGCAGGGCTTCCTCGTACTGCTTTGTCGCCTCCCCTCTCCGGCCGGCCTGATATAGGGCCAATCCAAAATTATAGTGGGCCCGGGCGTTCTCTGGGCACTTGGCGGCAGTATCGCCCCAGAGGACAAGCCCACTCTGGTAATCCGCGTTCCGCCTGGCCGTCAGGCACGCCAGAATCACGACCCATGGTACGCAGAGAAGCAGGCCCCACTGCCTAAAAAGCGTGTAAAGCGCCAAGACCGCAGCCGTCGCAAGTGCTGCGAGCGGCAGATACATCCGATGCTCGGCCATTGTCTGCGTCGCGATCGGAACGAAACTGGAACTCGGTGCCAGGATCACAAAAAAACAGAACCCGAGAAATCCCACAGCCGGCCGGCGCCAGAGCGCCCAAACGGTGCCGGCCGCCAGAAAGGACACCAAGAGAATTTGCGGTACTATCTCAAACGGGCTTCGCACTAGTTTGGTTCCATAGTCGAAAACCAGCGGATTCGGCCAGGCCGCCAGCCGCAAGTATATGACAATCGCCCGAAGCTGCGTCAGCGCGTAGGACCACCATTGAACGCCTGAACCGAAGCCCGCCGTGCCAGATCGCCCTGCCGAGCCGGCCACCAACCAAATCAAGCAGATCCAAGTGGAGGCCAACAAAAGATAGTAGCTTCGCCGTACCTGCCATGCCACCCAGAATGTTCCAGCCACAAAGGTGCGATCATAAAGCAACAGGATGAGCGGTGCCGTAACCATGATCTCCTTGCACGCCATTCCCAGCAGGCAGCTGAGGAGTGAAACCGTAAGCCACACTGACGTGACCCCGGGCCCGCGCGCTGTGTCCACACCTCGAATGAAACAGTAGATCGTCAGCAAATAGAAAAGTCCGGCCATGGATTCGGCCCGCTGCACCACATATGTTACCGCTTCAGTCTGGAGGGGATGCGCCACCCAAAGCAGCGCCACGGCCATGCCCAAGAACCGGGCCTCCTCCTCACCGTCATGGGCGAGGATTGGTCTGCGCACCAAGGTTCGCCGCACAATTCCATAAAGCGCGAGCGCGGCCAAGGTATGGATGACCAGATTGAAGAAGTGGTAGCCACCCACTTCAAGGCCCCCACACGCATAGTTGACCGCCAGCGTCAGATTTACCACCGGGCGGGCGCTCACGGTCGAACCGCCACCGGGCGGCGTCAGCGCCGCCCACGGGGGCCACAAAGTGCGGATGGAAGCGTTGTGAGCGATGGCAAGTTCATCGTCGAAAAAAAACGCGCCGGAAAAACTGTCATGATATGCCGCCAACGCGACAAGGATCACGAGGGCCGGCAGGCATAGTTGCCGGACCCAAGGGACAAAAAAAGGCGGCCGCTTTAAAGCGGCCGCCTTGGTAAGGGCTTCAGGCATTCAGGAAAGCTCAGAACTCCAGCTTGGCCCCGATCTGCATCTGCCAGCGCGAAAGGTCGGTGAAGACGATCGGCGTGGTCTGCGTGCTGCTGCTGAAGGTATAGACATACTGTCCCGCGGCATTGACGGTCGTGCTGGCAACCGCGCGGTTGTAGCCGCTGTAACCAGTACCGAAATCAATACCCGTAACCGCACCCCAATTTTTATTGATAAGGTTGGCGAAGTTGAGGCAGTCGTAAAAGAGCGTCAGCTTGAGGCGGGTGTTGCTGAGCGGCACATCCTGTTCCAGATGCAGATCCACGGTCTTCTGCATGGGGTTGAAGGAACTGTTGGCCGGGACAACCTGGCCTTCATATTTCTTCAGGTCCGTGCTGTTCACGAAATTCCAGAAGTTAGCCGCCTGGATGGAACCGGTCGGATCATTCGCATTGGTGCTCCATATGACCTTGGGATCGTTCGGGCCATTCGGCACATAGAACGAATCATTGCCGCTCGTCCCGTCGTTGTTGGCGTCACCGCTGAAGACCCAGCTGTAGGCGTGACCGGTCTGAAGACGGAAGATCCCAGTCAGGCGAGTAGATGCGTTCTTGTCCTGGAAGAAATGAAACTCCCGGGTCGCCGAGGCGACATACTTTTCCGGGGTAACATATGCGGAATTATGCGCCACATTGTCGTTCGGGTTGTAGACCGCACGGTAGGCATAATTCGATGAAGCCACCGATGACGTCAGCGGTTGAACTTCCGTGGCGTGCGTATGGGTATATCCAACCGCAAAAGCCCAGTCGTTCTTCATGGGACGCGCAATCTGGAACGTATAAGCTTGGGAGCCGCCCTTGTCGGTGTTGGTCAATTCCAACACCGAGTTGCTGAAGTTGGTATGCAGGCCCGTCGATCCACTATAGAGTGTGCGACCGTCAGGTGCCAACAGCCCGGTGGGCTTCAGATTGATATTCTGGTAATTGATGGCTTCGTCGACCTTGATCACATCAGTTTCAGCAGTGGCGACCAAGTCGTACCACGGCAGTTTAACGTCGACCGCCACGTTGCCCTTCCAAGAAGTGGGGGTCTTGAAATTCGGATCGGTAAACGCGATGGACGGCGTGGGCGTAAGTGGCGGAGGCAGGCCCTGCACATAACCAGCCGAAGGATTGAACGGGGTGTAAGGAGCCCCGAGAGGCGGGTTTGTGTTGCTCGAGCTGGTCGAACCCGAAGTGACGGTATTCAAAAGACCCGTGGTACCATATGAGTTACCAACCCAAACAGCGGGGTTAGTACCTTCAAACAGGCCCAAACCACCACGGACTTGAATGTCCAATTTGGTCGGCACCTTGTAATTGAAGCCCAAACGGGGAGCAAGGGTGCCATTGCCTGTTCCGGTGGTGTTATTGGGCATGCCAAACGCAGCGGCAAAAGCCGGCAGATACACCGGACGCGTCGGGTAATACGGATAGTCGTAGCGCAGACCAACCGTGACAGTCAGGCTCTGGCTCGGCTTCCACGTGTCCTGGGCCAAAAGACCACCGTCCACTCGGGAATAGTAATACGAAGCAGCAGCAACGGTTCCCGATCCACCGGTGAGGGCCTGCTGATAGCGCACATAATTAGGCGTGCCGGCAGCAAAAGCCGCAGGGCTGGCGAATCCATAAAGACCGGTGTAATACTGGCCGAAGATGTCCTTGTTGATCGACTTATCAAAGTCGCCACCAGCCCGAATGTTGTGATCTCCCAAGGAGTAATCGCCATAGAGGTGGCCGTTGTAATCCTTGGTATAGAGGGCGTTCAGCTGGTAGGAATGGTTCGTTCCAATATCCAACTGACCGTTGGCCACCGTAGCCCCCGTGACCAGATTCGTACCGGTCACACCGTTGATGTAAATTTCAGGGGTCAGTGGAGTGTAAAGAGACGCCGTACCGTTGTATTTGCTGGCCGACAGACTCGCTTCCGTGCGGAAGTCCGGCGTCCAATTGCTGTTAAGTTGGAAGCTAAGATTGTCGTTAATGCGGTTCGATTGATAGGCGTTGCTGCTGAATTCCGTATAAGTCGATCCATTGCTGTAAACCGGCGCCGAACTGGCGGTACGGCGATACGTCAATGTCGCACGCTGGTCGTTGGTGATATTCCAGTCGAGTTTACCAAGGTAATTCTTCTGCTGGGAATTCACAATTCCACCCACCAGTGAGCCCGGATTGATGCCATCCGCCGCCGCAGTGGCAATAACGCTGGCCAGAGCCGCGGTCGAGGGCTGGAAAATAACGGGAGAAGCGGGTACGCCAGTCTTCTTCCAGTCCTCGTAGCCAAAGAAGAAGAAGAGTTTGTCCTTAACGATCGGACCACCGACGGAAATGCCGTAGGTGCGCTCTTGGAGGGTGTCCAACACCCCTTTGTTCGGATCAGTCGCACTCTGGCCAGGATTCGACGCCCGTAGCGACTTACCCGTGTAATAGGTGTATACGTCACCGTGATAGTCATTGGTACCGCTCTTTGTAACAGCGTTGATCAGGGCGCCCGTGAATCCAGTGCGCGTCACGTCGTAAGGGCTGAGGTCGATGGTCACTGCAGCCAACCAATCCAGAGGGATTGGGCTGCGCAGCGAGGAGAAGCCGTTGGCGTTAAGGCCGAAGGGGTCGTTCGCCTGCTGACCATCAATCAGGAAAGAATTGAAGCGACTGTTTTGACCTTGGGCCGAAAGGGAAAACTCACCCGTGGAGGTGTTCGGAGTCAGGTTGAAGCGGGTGTCCTGATTTGCGATATCCTGCACATCGCGACGCACCGTAGGAATCTGGGAGATCTGCGCACGATTGTAAGTATCCGAAGTCCCCATCTTGTTGGAGTCAAAGGTCACGTCCTTGGAGCCCTGGACTTTGTAGGCTTCAAGCACGACAACCCCGCTGGATAGGGCCAGATCCACGGTTTGCGGGTGATCAAGGCCGAGGTAGATGTCGCTTTGCGTGGCGGATTCCGCGTCTTTCGCGGCAACTGTAACGGTGTAAGGACCGCCAACGCGCAGACCGGAGACCGAGTACTGGCCGTTAGAGTGGGTCACTGCGATCGCGCGGGTGCCAGAGGGCACATGGACGATCGTCACCGTGGCACCAGATACCGGGGCGCCAGATTTGTCGGAGATGAAGCCTGTGATGGCCGAGGTTGTGACACCTTGGCCAAAGACACTGGCAGCCAGTGCTAGGCTGAAGGCGATACACGCCGTCAGGAGATACTTTGAGCAGGAAGACTTATGCATGGTTGGTAGGTTCGGTTACTTTGTTGTCGGGGTTACCCGTCGACAGCTTGGAATGCCTGACGCAAGACCCGTGCCATTGGTCAGTCAAGCCCCGAGGAAACCATTTCGCGCGAGTTGCCGGAATGTAACGGCCGCAAGATGAAGTTCGCCGGCCGGCACGGTACCA
>Ga0316231_1000703_pt1 | contig 44283 bp, 23 predicted proteins | sample TBH18027metaG_FD_206002 | JGI IMG/M metagenome (GOLD analysis project Ga0316231, IMG submission 206002) | Freshwater microbial communities from Trout Bog Lake, Wisconsin, USA - TBH18027 | ecosystem: Environmental > Aquatic > Freshwater > Lake > Hypolimnion/Profundal zone | place: USA: Wisconsin... | reverse complement strand
GCTTTCCGGCCGTGGAGGTCGCCGTTGGCATCTGCTCCCGCGGGCTCATTGACGATCACCGCGGAGATGCGCTGAGGATTCAAGGCCGCAGTAACCAGGCTTTGCTGGCCGCCCATGCTTGTTCCAATGAGGACGAGCGTTTTTCCGTCCCAGTCCGGGCGGCTCACAATGTAGTCAATTGCGCGCGTATCGCGCAGATACATGTCGAGGAAGTAACACTTTTCCCTGTCGTGGTTGCCAATTTTGAAATAGTCAATGGGCACACCGGTCTCGGCAGTGGGTGGAAGGTCATGCGAATCCACATTGAAGGTGAGCCATCCGGCTTCAGCGCGCTTGACCGTGTCTGCCTGGTTCAGTTTGTATACCCCGGCATATTGATACACGATCAGAGCCGGAAACTTGCCCTGCCTGTTGGGCTTGGCGAGGTATCCCTGAACATGAGAGTCCACGCTATCCAGTTTTACGGTGTAGAGATTGACGGCAGGATTGTCACCGGGCAGTTGCGTCAACTCGGGATGCATGGGGATGGTTGCAAGGGTCTTCAGCTTTCCCTGCCAGAAAGCGTCGAAGTCGGAAGGACGATCGACGGATGGCTTGAGCAATGCGGGCGAAATTGCGGCCCCCAAAACGGCCTCTGGGACAGGATCAGGCTTTGGAGTGTTTGCAACTGAACTCTGCGCCGCAACGCCGCCGCCTGCTTTGATACCGGCGGAAGGGGAGGCAGAGCCGCTCTCAGGAAAAACCTCAACGAGAACCATGGCTGGTTCGTTGATCTTGACCTCAATGCGGGCAGAACCGGACGAAATATCGATGCGACCTGCCTTGACCAGCGTCCTGTTGTTTTCCATCACGGTATAGGAGTAGTGCAAGTTGCTTGCACTCGACGCCGGCTTTACGCTCCATCCTACGACCTCGCCCACGGCGTAGATGCCGCCTGGGTTGAATGGAGTAAACACAAGCTGATGTTGCGCGCATGCCGCCGCTGATGCAACGAGTAGCACAAAGCATGCCAGTATTTGGCTGCTGACACTCCGAAGAGATCCGCGAATCATGAAACCTCTGTAATCGAGCCTAAGGCAACAGCTGTGGGGAGAGACTTTTAAAGGGTGCGCCTGCTCTTGCGAGCAGGCGCAGAGGGAGCTATAGAAGTAATCCTAGAACGTCAACCGTGCTCCGAGCTGTATCTGCCGCATTGTACTGGCACCGGTAATCTTGCCAAAACCAGACGATGCCGCTGAGGTAACCAAGCCTGTCGTGGGATTGATGACCTGCGGATTGCCTGTTCCCGGGCCGCCCAAGCTTACCAGGTTGAATGCATTTGTAGCCTCGGCGCGGAACTGAACCTTTACGTTCTCCCACACATTGACCGTGCGGAAGAGACCAAGATCGATATTCCTGAAGCCCGGGCCAAACAGTGAGTTTTTGGAGACGTTGCCGTCGGCTCCGCCTGGTCCGATTCCGCCTGCTACGCCGGGGGCGTTGGCCTGGAAAGCGGCCGTATTGAACCAGGCTTGCGTTGTTGAGTTGGCACCGAAGCGCGCCCGATGTGGATCGAGTTTGGGTGAAACTCCTGCCACATAATCGGCGCGGTCAGAACCATATCCGTCAGCATTCTTGTCTGAACCGGTTCCAATCGTGAATGGAGTACCGCTGTGGAGATAGACGATCGGAGAGATCTGCCAGCCGTTCAAGGCGTGTCCCATCCACTTGCGGGGGCCCTGGTAGTAGGAGATGTCCCAGATGCCGGACATGCTCGACACATAACGCTGATCGGTATCGGTGCTGCCACGCTCGCCGGTCATTGTGCTGAAGTCCTGCGGAGTGTCTCCACTGCCCTCGATCTGCGTTCCGGCGCTCCAGATCGCATGTCCCCAGACGTAGTATCCATTGAGGGAGAAGTGCTGGCTCATCCTCTTGCTGGCCGAGATCTGGAGGCTGTTGTACGAGCCCCTGATTACCGGCTTGATGAGCTGCACCTGGTTGAGCAGACCATTATCGTAAGGGTGCCGCGAGTTGATGTTTGACGTGCTGGCGCCTACAGCCCAAATCGGGTAGTTGACATCCACTTGCAAGGGCAGCTTATGCGACAAGGCTCCAACATAGGCAATTGTCACGCTTACGTTTCCCGGCAACTGGCGCTGCACGGAAGCGTTCAACTGGTACGTATAGGGATACTGGAAGTCGACGGACGCACCCTCTTCGTTGGAGTTTGGAAAGAACTTGGCGTTCTTTGGGTTGTAGAGGTAGGGGAATGGATCGCCAGTTGGGAAGTTGACCGCATCTCCATAGATATTCGTCAGGGATGCGATATTGGCGTACGTGGGACGAAGCGCATACGGGGCGAAGTTGGAGGTCGCATTCCACATGTTGCCTCCGACTGAGCCGTAGAAGAGGCCGGCAGCCGCGCGAATGGAAGTCTTGCCATCGCCGAACGGGTCCCAAGCCAAGCCAAGACGCGGTGAAATGTGGTGGAAGCGGATCGGGATTGTTCCCCTGGTTACGCCCTTGTCCCCTGCAAACACCAAGCCCAATGGGGCGCTGGGAATCACGGTGGATTGCTGACCGGGAATGAAGGTGGATTCACGGTCCTGAGCATTGTCTGTTGGGGGTGTCGGGATGTCGTAGCGCAGTCCAAGATTCAGCGTGAGCCGAGGCGTGACGCGGTAATTATCCTGCGCGTAAAAGGCATAGTACCAACTGTTGTCGAGTGCTTCGTCGGTAGTGTCCTGCTCCATGGTGGCGGGTATGCCAGCCAGGAAGTCCGCCAGTGCGTTGCCGGTTGTGCGCGCAGCCGAGGTAGAGAAGGAGAAGATGCCCCAGTCGTCCAGGTCGGTGATCTGCACGTCCTTGTTCAGCGACATCTCAGCGCCAAGAACCAGCGCATGCTTGCCAAACGACTTGCTGGCCAAATCGCGAACGGAGTAGAAGTTGGTAGCCGCCTTCGGCCCCTGGATTCCCTCGCCGAGCGTGAAGTAACCGCTGATGCCGATTTGCGGCAATGCCGGGGGGCCCTGGATTGTGAAGCTTGAACCGAAGCTGCCGAGGTTGGTAAACGTAGAGGGCTTTCCGTTGGCTAGCGGCATCGAGGCGTCTACACGGGAGCCAGCCGCATGCGTGACGGAAATCCATCCCTGGTTGATCCAGTTGGACTTGAATACCTTGGTATCACTGATATTGATGTTGTACTGCGTGCTGGCCGCGGTCTGCTTTGACCAGAGGATGTTACCGGCAGGATTGGTAATGGTATTCAGCTTGATGAAGAAGAGACTGCCGTTCAGGTGATGTGTCTCTGATAATTGGTGATCAATCTTGATGAGATATTCGTTGTTGTTATAGGGGCTGGGAAAGTAACCGGCCCAACCAACCTGCGCGCCCTTGGCATTGGTTGTGATTCCCGAGATTGGCAAGGGGACATAGGCGTTGAGAATATTCATCGCAGTCGAGTCAAACAAAGTGGAGGGCACGCATCCAACGGTCGCGGTAAGGCAGTTGGCGGAGGCGTTGGTTCCCTGCACTGGCGTCTTGGTGCCCGGCATGTTGGGGATGGTGGGCGATTGAGTAAAATCTCCCAACCGTTCCAATGCAGTGGGAACAACGGCACCGGTCATCAAATTGTCAGTGATCTGGCGCAAGCCGCCGTAGCTGAAGAAGAAGAAGGTCCGGTCGTGGAGAATCGGCCCGCCAATGGTTCCGCCAAACTGGTTACGGTGATAGGGGGGGTTGACCGGCTTGCCGGTAAGGATGTTGTTTGGCGAATTCCATGGAACCGCATTGAGATCGTTGTTTCTGTTGAACTCAAAGAGCGAGCCATGGAAGGCGTTGGCTCCGGAGCGGGTAACCACGGTGACTACGCCGGAGCCAAAGCGGCCATACTGCGCGTTGTAGTTGTTTGTTTCCACACGAAACTCTTGCAGAGCATCGGGGTTCGGAACCGGGTTTCCGTACTGGCGCAGGCCGGACATGTTCAACCCGCCGTCCAGATAGTAGCTGACCGTTCCCATGCCGCCATCGGTGCCGCCATTGATGATGGTCTGCTGTGCAGGCTGGCCCATCATCGAGTTGTAGTTTGCGCCGCCTGCTCCCGAACTGTTCGACGAAAGCACGCCCGGCGTAAGCGAGAGCTGCGTATACACGTTGCGATTGGGAAGCGGGGTTTGCGTAATCTCTTCAGCTTCCAGCGTGCGGCCGATCTCGGCTGTGCTGGTGTTGATGACCGGGGGAGCCTCTGAAACGGTTACCGTTTCACTGGTGGCTCCAATAGCGAGGCTGGCGTCGGCCCGTTGCGTCTGGTCGACGAGAATGACTACATTCTTTTGTACGAACTTTTTGAAGCCAGGGGCTTCGGCCACCAACTGGTAGTTGCCTACCGGCAGGTATTCAACACGATAGTTTCCTTGTCCGTTGGATGTTGTGCTGTGTTTCAACCCGGTATCCACGTTGGTGACAGTTACCGTTGCGTTTTGAATCACGGCACCCTGTGTATCTTGAACTGTGCCCACCAGGGTTCCCGCAATCTGTTGCGCGCGGCAGAGTCCCGCACTGGCAAGCAGCACGATCCCTATCGCCAAAATGGCGAGCAATCCTGTGGCATATCTCGATCTCGAGGGTCGAGTGCGAAGGCATGTGTACAGCGTCATGGCTAATCTCCTGAGGCTTGTGCCGCACATTGGCGCTCACAACGAGCGCATCAGTGGGGCAGTGATTGAGGAGCGCGGCGGGCATCTTTGCCGCCGTTGCTTCGTCGTGATGTTGCTATGCCCTGATAAGTTCCGGCTGGGGGACTTTGGTGTTCCCAGGCCCTCTTGAAATCCACCAGTTTGAGCGCTCTTCCGGCACCCACTATCAAAGCGTGCCCATGCTCTGCTTTGCCGACCCTGTCCGCAAGTGACTCACCGTTTGCTACGCGAGGCACGAAATAACTTTATTAAAATGTGCGTATTGCGAATACAAATCTTCTTGTGCCAAACGTGTATGCAAGGCAAAGGAGAGGGGGAGTAGAATGCAATCAAAGCAATGAACAGCAGCAAGGAACCCCTGAAAGCATGGCAGCCGCAGACCATGGAGGATCGCGATGCGATTCGGCGTGAGCTGCAGGAGATTCTTGCCAGTCCGCATTTCTGCAACAGCAAGCGGTACCCTGCGCTGCTGCGGCACGTAGTCGAGGCCGCCCTGGCCGGCCGATCGGACACGCTGAAGGAACGGACCCTGGGTATTGAGGTCTTTGATCGGCCTGCCACCTACGACACAAACACCGATACTGTTGTGAGGTATACCGCGGGCGAAGTACGCAAACGGCTCTTGCTCTACTACTCGGACCGCAGCCACGACGCCGGTATCCACATTTCCCTGCCGCCTGGCTCCTATGTGCCGGAGTTTATGCACGGTCACGACGAACCGGTGAAGCTTGCGGATGAATCTGACTCTGCACGGGCGCATCACACTGACGCAGATGTGCGGCTGGTTGCGGGCGGTGAGTCGCCAGATGGGGCAGCATCACTCCCAGTTGCATCCAACCCAGCTTCTAACTCGGCACACGAGGGCGCGCTAGAGACCGGCGCAAAACCTGCGCGGCACAAGGTATTCTCAAAACGCTTGCTGTGGTTAGCGCCGGTGGTGGTGCTGGCTGTGGCTGCTCTTGCTATTTTTGGCTGGCAACACAAGGCAGCCGCCCCTCGAACGGCGTTAGAAGACTTTTGGCAGCCCATCTTACAAGGGCAAGGTACGGTTTTGATCTGCACCGGAGGCGCTGACGTTGCGGCAAAGGACCCGATGGGTGTCAAGTCAGCCGACAAGAATACGGAGTATCCGCTCGTCAGCATTCAGGCCGCATCTTCGATTTCACTGTTGAGCGCCCTGATTGAGCGTGGAGGAGCGACAGCGCAATTGCGCTTTGCCGCGTCAACGCCATTAACAGAACTGCGCGATTACCCGCTCGTGCTGCTTACGGGCTACAACAACCCCTGGACGATGCGCTTTGTGGAGCCTCTTCGCTTCCATTTTGCGCCTGAGCCCAATTACGCCATCGTCGACCAAACACAGCCCCAGGTGCGATGGGAGCGCGACCCTGCCATCCACTACTCCAGCGCAGATGACTATGCGCTGGTAGCGCGATTCTGGAACAAGACCACCGACAGTTGGGTCGTGATTCTGGCGGGCGTGGGTCGAAATGGAATGGAAGGCGCTGCTCAATTTGCTGCCAGTCCGCACTACCTGCAACTGCTTCGGGAGCAGATTGGAAAGGACTTTGCGAATCGGAACGTCGAGGCCGTCTTGAAGGTCGGCGTCGTCGATGGAAAGACGGGAGCTCCTTCGATTCTGGCCACCCATGTCTGGTAGGCCCCATCAATTGAACTTGCCCTGAGATGGTCGACAGCCGCGAGGCGCTCATCCTGAAAGGTCACGGATTGCTGGTGCGGATGGCGACGATCTCTGTACCTGCTTGAGCGGCGTCGAGGTTGTGAACGCGGAGCAGAATTTCAGTTGTGGAATGGTCAGATTGAGTCGCCAGGGCGCGGGAGAGCGCAGGCGGAAGGTCCGGGACAAGAATCATGTCGGCGGCCGCATCGATCATATCGCCCCACAAAGCATTAAAGAGCAGAACGCTGCCCGTTCCCGCCGGGTTAGGGAGGATGGCTACGTCCACGTAACCTGCAGCTCCTCCCATGCCCTCTGGAGTGATTCCAAATGTCTGCGGTTCGCCTCGCTGGGGATTTCTGTTTCTGAAGTGATAGGTGTGCGTAGCTGGATCTTCTTCAATAGAGAAATTGAGTTTGGGCTCGAAGAGGGCTGTCCATGGATTGCTGCGGCGGTCACCGATGATGACGAAGTTTCCCTGCTGGAAGTCGCGCACATGCATGTATCGGGCGTACTTCACGGAGTTCTTTGTTCCTGCGATTGTGCCCCAGCGATAGCATTTGGCGGCAATATCGGCATCCACCAGGGTGGTGTAGCGGCGGTGGTTGATTTGATGCAGGAGCGAACGAAGGGCCAGGTCGTGCGTACTCGCTTCAACCTTGTCAAAGTAAGCGGCATTGAGGTAATCGCCAATTGCGATATCGCTGTGGACCACGTCCTGTGCAGAGACCAGGCTGGCATCGGAAACGACAACATTGACCACCGCGTCGGGTGAGAAGATGCGGTGCAGAATGGGGTTGGAGAAAGCGATAGTGTTTGGGAGGCTACTACCCACCCGGCGAAGATGCACTGCAGCCAGTGTTCCCAGAATCCCCAGGACAAGCGCCGCCACGCAGGCTGCTGCCACCCAACTTACTGGCAGGGTACGGGCCGGAGTCTGCCGAGTGGAACTGGCTGGGGACAGCCCAGCTTGATCCTCTGCGCCCGACGCGCCTTCGCGGGTGTTTGGCTGCTGCTCTGGCACCGGCCCGGACTGGGGTTGGGGTTGGAAACGGAAGTTGAATACCGGCTTGTAGCTGCCCAGCGGAATGACTATCGCGACTTCTTCGCCCTCGCCCTCGGTTGAGAAGTAGAGATCAAGTTTTTTGCGGAGGTGCCCCATCTGGACACGGACAATATTGTCATCGACGGATTTGAAGTCGCTGCGACGCCCAAGAACATCCCGCGCAATGTCGGATTCATGAATGGTATTTTCGGGCTGGAGGATGGCGTTGCGTACTAGAAAAAGGAGAATAGCCTGCAACTGCGTGGCGCGAGACAGCGCTGAACCGCTAGCGGCCCGCTGAGCCGCCTGCCAGCGCGGATCAGCTTCCAGGGCTGGGTCGCTGGTTGTATGGGGAACCGTTTCCTTGCTCGCGTCCGTCACAACTTTCAGTTCCTCCCGCAGGCATTCCATCGTAAATGGCGCTGATGCCGGCTGGCAAAGCACGCAGCCAGTTTGGCGGCCAAGCCATTGCAACAAATGTACTTGCTCGCATCGATGAAGTAAAGCGGTTTATTGCAAGGGTTTTTACGGGTTAATTGACGCGTTAATTGACTCCACAAGTCCTATATAGTTCCTTGAGCATGGTCGCACTCACCGCGCCTAGAAAGATGCGGCCTTCTATCCATTCCCTGCCATGAAGACGATGCAGGCGGGCCCTGGGAGGAGGCAAGGTTACGGCAACGGTGACGAAGCGGGCGGCTTGCAGATGCAAGTTCCTGCGAGCGGCATATACGCATCGCCGGATCTAGTAAACGTTTGCCTGCCACCCTTTGAACTTCACAACCAGACGCCATGGCTCTGCCGTGGCTTGAACAATTTTCAGGAGCAACGCAACAATGAAAAAGTTAGCCAATCAAGTGACGCGCACCCTGCGCAGATGGAATTTGCCCTTGCTGGCACTCGCGGCCCTGCTAGGGCTGGCGATGTGCTGCCCCATCGGCCTGGCGCAGAGCGGCGCCGGCTCGATTCAGGGCACGGTGACCGATCCAACCGGCGCCGTAATCCCTGGCGCATCGATTCACGTAGTGAACCAGGCCACCAACGTGGCCACAACCGCCAGTTCAAACAATGTGGGCTTCTACCAGGTGCCTTCACTGTTTACCGGCCGCTACACAGTCACCGCGACCGCGCCGGGCATGAAGACCTACAAGACCGCGATTGAGCTATTGGTGGACCAGCGCGCGGTAATCAACCCGGTGATGACCGCCGGAGCTGTGACACAGCAGGTGGAAGTGTCCGCGGACATGGTCCAGTTGACCACGACTGAGAATGGCACCATCGCCTCGACGCTTGAAAACGACAGAATCAACCAACTGCCGATGAACGGCCGCAACCTGCTGACACTGGCCGGTATGACGACACCCGGCCTGGAAGCCAGCGGCCAGCGCGCCAACGGCCTGATGCCCGAAGCTCTGGAGTATGTGCAGGACGGCGCCTCGCTGACCAACCGCAACTTTGGCGGCGCACAGGCTGGACAGGCGCAGTTGCCGGACCCGGATTCCATTCAGGAAGTTCGCCTGGAGACAGTGAACACGGGCGCACAGTATACCGAGCCTGGCACGGCGATCATCACCACCAAGTCCGGCACAAACGGACTGCATGGCGCGCTCTTTGAGACGGCCCGCAACAACGCCGTCGGCATCGCCAGGAATCGCAGCAACCCGTGGAACTACGCGGCACCGCACCTGGTACGCAACGAGTTTGGCGCCTCGGCCGGCGGCCCCATCATTCTGCCCCATGTTTACCACGGCAAGGACAAGAGCTTCTGGTTCTTTGCCTATGAGCGCTATTCGAGCGCCGGCATTACCTACACCACGATCAGCCTGCCCTCCACGGCCATGCGCGGTGGAGACTGGAGCGGCCTGCAGAACAGCTCAGGTGTCCTTCAGCAGCTCTACGACCCCAACACGACCTACAACGAGTCCGCAAACTGCAACGGCACCGGTGCGCCCAATCCTTATTGCCGTGCGACGTTTGCCAATAACCAGATTCCCGTTGCCCGCCGCTCCTCGCTGGCGAAGACTCTATACGACATCATCCCAACGCCTACCAACTCCAACAACCCTCTGGTGGCCGGCAACTTCCTGTCGCCGGGCATCGCCTTCACGGTGATTCCCACGGTGACCTTCCGCTTCGACCATAGCTTCAACGAGAAGAACAAGGCTTACCTGCGGTATACCGACAACATCCAGATCGCCAAATCGATGCGCTCTGCAGGAGCCACGCCGGTGAGCCTCGCTGCTGACGGACTGCCGGCTGCTGCCATCGGCATCTCGGCGTCGCCCACTGCAACCTTCAGCACCGCACTTGGCTTCACGCACGTCTTCTCGCCCACCTTCTTTGCTGAGACCATCCTCAGCCAGCAGTGGATGAACCAGAACAATACCGCCGGCGGCAACCCGCTTTATGACTATGAGGCGGCTCTCAAGTTGCCGAACAACTTTGGCGAAAAGGGCTTCCCGAATATCAGTACGGGACTCGGCTACGCCAACAATGGCACCATGTTCAGCTACCAGGAAGCACAGATCATCTCGAATGTGGATGAGAACTTTACGAAGACAGTGGACAAGCACCAGCTTATGTTTGGCGGCCGCTACCGGCACGAGCGCTTCGGCTATCTACCTGACCGCCTTGCAGACGGCGAGAGCTTCTCAAACTACGCCACCGGCATCTACAACACGGCCTCTGGCACGAACTACTCGCCCGCCTCAAACACCGGCTATGCCGAGGCCGACACCTTCCTCGGCGCCGCATCCTCCTACGGCGTAACTCAAGAGCCGCCTTACTGCCACTACCACGACATGGAGTTCGACGCCTACCTCCAGGACAACTACCACCTAAGCCGCAATCTGACGGTGAATCTTGGCCTGCGCTGGGAGGCGCATCCGGGCGCGTGGACCAAGTATGGCCTAACGCCGGGATTCGACTTTGCCAACGATGCGCAGGTGCTGGCCAACCCGCTGTCTTATTACATCCAGAACGGCTACACGACACAGGCCATCATCACCAACCTGACGAACCTCGGCGTGAAGTTCGAGACACCCAGCCAGGCTGGATTGCCTGACAAGATGCTGAAGGACTACGACCTGACCTTCAGTCCGCGATTCGGCGTTGCCTACCAGCCCTTCGGCGGAAAGCACGGTACGGTCATCCGCGGCGCCTACGGCCGGTACATTTATCCGGTGCCAGTCCGCAACTCCATCCGCAACACGGCCTCGGCTCTGCCCTTTGTGGCCAGCTACGGACAGAACTACAACTCTGCCAGCCAGTCTCCGGACGGGCTGCCCAACTATGTGCTCCGGTCGCAACTGACCACGGCAGCAAACCCGACCACCGGCGTGCCGATCATTGGCGTGAATGCCACGGGCGTGGTTAATAGCTCAACTACCACCTCGATCTTGCCGGGCCAGACCACGATCAACCTGCAGCCCGACTATGCTCCGGATTACGTGACCCAGACCAACTTCACCATCGAGCAGCCGCTGAAGGGCAACTCGGCGCTGCGGTTGACCTGGCTGTGGGCCCACGGCACCAACCTCGACTACTACTACTACTTCAACAACGCGCCCTCGACCTACGTATGGGAGATGGACTACGGCATTGCACCGCCGAACGGCGGCGCATCGGTGATCGGAACGCCCGCACAGAATACCTACGCGGGAACGGCCACCCGGCCCTATGACAACACCAAGTACGGCAACAGCGACAAGTTCTCAAAGAACGGCTTCTCGAACGATAATTCGCTTCAGGTAACCTATCAGCGGCTCTTCCATCGCGGCGTTGCCTACCAGATCAACTACGTCTGGTCGAAGCCCTTCCGGTTCGGCGGCAACTACTTCCGCGACGGCAACACCTACCCGGTAGCGAACTATGTTGGAGTGCTTGGCGCTGTCGGCTCGATGACCTCGCCCTTCGGCACGGTTGTTGCACCGAACCTGCCTTCAGCCCGGCCCGCGGGCGTGGCTGCCTGGCAGGACTACCATGCGCTCGACAAGTTCGAGTACTACCTGCTCGACACAGCGATTCCGATGCACCACATCACCTTCAACGGAATTCTTGACCTGCCCTTCGGACACGGCAAGAAGATTTTGGGCGGCGCGAACCGCGCGCTGGACGAGGTTGTGGGCGGCTGGCAGCTTGCCGGTGACGGAACCGTCGTCACCCAGGCCTTCCAGGTGGGTGCCGGTAACTGGGGCGCCAATAACCCGATCAAGGTATACAAGCACGGCGCTCCGATTACCGACTGCCGCAGCGGCAACTGCTACAAATCGTACCTGTGGTACAACGGCTACATCGCTCCCACGTCGATATCGGGCAATGCCTGCGCCACCACAACCAAGGTGGTTAGCGGCCTGCCGTCTGATTACCAGCCCTACCAAACGCCCATCGACAACACCTGCGGTACAGCAAACTACGGCAGCAACAACGTGCAGGTAACAGCCCCGAGCCTGAATGGCGGCGTTCCGGTCACGGTCGGCTACTCGCCGGGGCCGAACAACACGAACCGCTATTCCAAGACGTTCCTGAACGGCCCCATCAACTGGAACGCGGATTTGTCCATTTTCAAGGTCTTCCCGATTACGGAGACGGTGAAACTGCGTTTCAACATGGATGCCTTCAACGTCTTCAACCACCAGGGCTTTGCCAACCCCAACGGAACCGACGGCACGGAGGCCTACCAGCCCAACGGCGTGTCTTCGTCCTACAACACGCCGCGCCAAGTGCAGTTCACGCTGCGCTTGAACTTCTAAACGGCGATCCTTTAGCATGCACGAATGCCCCGGCTGCTCATACAGCCGGGGCATTTTATAACGGAGCAAATCGTTATGGCGTTGCGTAGAGATGTATTGAAATCTATTATTGGCGCGGCCGGCGTGACCTTGATGCCGCGGAAGGGCCGGGCTTGGCCGGGACTTGGCAAGCAGCAGTATTCATCGGTGAATGGCAAAGAGAAGATGCGCTGGTGGGAAGACGCGCGGTTTGGTCTGTTTCTGCACTGGGGCCTTTACAGCGCGGCTGCCGGTGACTGGAAGGGCAGGCCGGCAAAAGGCGCAGAGCACTTCATGCTGTATGAGCGCATTCCTATAAAGGAGTACGCGGAACTGGCCAGTGAACTCACGCTAGAAAACTACGATCCTGACCAATGGGCGCGCCTCGCAAAGCAGGCGGGCATGAAATACATGGTGGTTACGGCCAAGCATCATGAGGGCTTTGCCATGTATGACTCGCCATCGAGCCCCTATAACATCGTCAAGATGTCTCCCTATGGAAAGGACCCAATGAAGCCGCTGGCTGAAGCGTGCCGAAAGCATGGCGTGCGCCTCTGCTTCTATTACTCGCTGGGCCGCGATTGGCAAGATCCTGACGTGCCAACCAACTGGCCGACCAAGGCCGGACGGAGCAATACGTGGGACTATCCGGACGAGGACGGCAAGGACTTTGGCCGCTACTTCGAGAGGAAGGTAAAGCCACAGGTCCGAGAACTGCTCACACAATACGGTCCCGTGGGCATCATGTGGTTTGACACGCCCGAGCTGATTCCCCGCGCTGCGAGCATGGAACTACGTGCGATGATTCGAGGGCTGCAACCGGATTGCATTGTGAATGAACGAATCGGCAACAGCCAAGGAGACTACGATGTAGCCGAGCAGAAACTTACATACTCACAGCATGCCCGTCCCTGGGAGGCATGTATGACCATGAGCCGCAACTGGGGATACGATAAGCACGACCATGCTTACAAATCGCCGGAGGTTCTGGTGCGCGACCTGGTTGGGGTCGCGAGCGCAGGCGGCAATTTCCTGCTCGATACCGGACCAACAGCGCAAGGGAGTTTTACACCTGAAGCTATCGCAAGGCTGCAGGCAATTGGGCAGTGGATGCAAGCAAACAGCGAGGCAATCTATGGAACCAATGCCTGGCTTGTGCAAGGAGAAGATGGACCCAAGATCGAGCCCCCATCTGAATCCATTGCCGCGAAGTCCGCGGATACAGGAATTATGAAAGATGCGGTCAACGACAGTACCAGCACCGCTGCAACCCCTGACCTGCGCTTTACCACCAAAGGCGATGCAGTGTATGTCATCGCCCGCAGTTGGCGCCAGCCGAATATCGTGGTTCAGTCATTTGCTACGCAAAAGCTGCGCGTAAAGGAAGTGACTCTGCTGGGCTCAAAGAACAGAGTGAAGTGGCATCAGGACGAGGAAAAGTTGCTCATCGAGATGCCGACTGTGCCTGCGACTGACGTGCCAGTGTATTCTTTCCGCGTGATCAAAGAGTGAGGACTCAAGGTATCCCAATGCAATTGCAGTTGCCGTGGGACGCTGCCAAGTGCTGACTATGAGTTTGCGATAACATATGCAGAAACGTGACGCGCTCTTCGCACTGCTTGCCTTGCAATTGCGTGAAGCAGATTGTTCAATTGTTCTTCTACCTTCATGACGACTGGTAAAACCAGCTGGGACACATCCATGATCTTTCGCCTCATTCGCCCGGAACGCGCGGGCCTACTTGCCTTGATCCTTCTCGCGGCCTCCGCGGTGTCGTTTGCGCAGTATCCGGAATTGAGCGATGCGCGGATTGACGCCATCGCGCAGATGCTTACTGAAAAGCCCGCGGGGTTTGGCGTGCCATGCACGAACCGCGCCGCCTGGGAACCCATTGCTCCAAATTTTGCAGACAGCGTGAAGATGGCTGAAGGCTATATCGCCAACCCACTGCCGGGCTGGGAAGACGATGCCTACCTGCAGTACTCGATCAAGGGAACCCGCCCGTTTGGCGAGGCCATGATGCATCGTCACGACGGGCAACTGGGCCCCCTGGTTCTTGCAGAATGCGGCGAGTGGAAGGGACGCTTTCTTCCGCGCATTGCAGAGCAGCTTGATGCCATCTCGTCGCAACGGGCGTGGACACTGCCCGCCCACGACAGCAAGCTTGAGAACTACAACCGCACCCGGTACTATGTGGACCTGAATGCGGCAACGCTGGGCCGTACAGTAGCTGAGGCGCTCTATCTGCTTGGCGACAAGCTACCCCCAGCAACGCGGCAGCGCGCCATGGACGCGCTTGAGTTGCACATGTTCGCTCCGACGCGCCGCTCGCTCTCAGGTGTGCAGCAGGACTCATGGCTGCATGTGCAGACCAACTGGAACTCAGTCTGCCTGAACGGCGTAACGGGCGCTGCGCTCACTGTATTGCCCAGCCGCACCGACCGTGCGCTCTTTGCGGCAGCCGCCGAGCACTACTCGGCCTACTATCTTGAGAGCTTTCGCGACAGTGGCTACGACGATGAAGGCATCGGCTACTGGAGTTATGGATTCTCAAACTACGAGTGGCTGCGCGAGCAGCTATGGCTCTCGACAGGCGGCAAGATCGACCTGTTTGATAACCCAAAGGCACGCAAGGCGGCTCTGTTCGGATTTCAGTTTGCGATGCTGCCCGGCGTCTACGCAGACTTTGCCGATGCACGCTTCATGTCCGTCCCCGATCCATCGTTGCTTGCCAGCATTGACCGTATCTTCCACCTCGGAGTATTCAAAGACGATCTGGCAGTGATTCGCAAAACTGATTCAGGCCCGTTGCCGGTTGCCGTTTTGGCCAACCTGCCCATTCATTCTGAACGGAACGATAGCGACGCCAGCGCGGCGGAGTTATCCGGACTGAGAGTGTGGTACGGCGACGCAGGCATCTTGCTCGCACGTCCCGCGACCGGGGGCAACCTGGCCATCACAATCAAGGCGGGAGGAAACAGTGCCCACAGTCACAACGATATCGGTTCCTACTCCATCGGACTCGGCTCCACGCAGCCTGTCGGCGATCCCGGTGGCCCGTACTTTTATACCGCAGATACGTTCACTTCGAAGCGCTACGAATCGCGACTCCTCAACTCATTTGGACATCCGGTTCCATCCGTTGATGGCCACCTGCAACTGGATGCGACCAAAGTAAAACTGCCGCCAGTGACCACCAGCTTTTCACCCGGCGAGGATGCAATCTCAATGGATATTACAGCGGCCTACGACGCTCCGAATTTGAAGAAACTAACGAGGACCATGCACTATGTGCGTTCTGGGAAGGGGGCGATAGAAATTGCAGATAATTTTGAGATCACGAGTCCAGCTGAAATCGAAGAATCGCTTCCGACTCACGGGACCTGTCGTCAAATCGACTCCAAGACGCTGCAATTCGACCTTCAGGATGCGCATTTGCTGGTTACGATCGAGTCCCCATCCGGATTCACACTGACACAGGAAAAAGTTGACGAATACGGCGACGCTTTCACCCGAGTTGGCGTGCATCTACACCTGGCGCACTCAGGCCGGATTGTGATGCAATTCCACGAAATGCCCTCGAAGTGAGAGCGCCAACTGAGTTCCCTTGTAACCAGCAATGATGCTCTACTCTATGCTGGCGCGAGGAGCCCATCTCTATTCAGTTATGGAGCAGTACGCTCGCTTGCCGCGCGGCCTGCTCCACAACTGTCAGTTTATATCTATTTACCCTTGTAATAGGAGCCGGGATTCTACCAGCTATCCTTCTTCAACTGCTGTTTCGACCAGCGGTAGTCGGCGATGCGGTTGATGTCTTCTTCGCTCAAGACATGCTTCCATGGCGCTCTGCCGTTGCGAATGATCGCAATCACTTCATCCTTGGTGTAGTCGTCAGAGACGTGCAGCAGCGGGGGGACCTCGCCGCCCTGCAACTCCGTTCCGTGACAGCCAACGCATCCAAAGCAGGCAAAGTCCTGCTTTCAGGCCTCAATGGCAATCTCTTCAGGCGCCAGGGCGCGAGGCATCTTGGACAGATTCGACTGCACATCCGCAGAGGTGGCGGAAGCGAGGAATGCAATAAGAGCCTTGCGCGAGTTCGCTTCCAGGTCGTACTCCGGCATGCAACTGCCGGGATAGACAAGCTCGGGATTTACCAGTTGCTCATCAAGCCATTGCGTTGAGTGCCTCGTGGTAACGCAGAGCAGGTCAGGACCGATCTTTGCTCCCACGCCGTCCATAGCGTGGCAGGCGATGCAATTCTTCTCCATAAACAACTCACTGCCATATCCGGGGCCGGGAATGGATCACATGCTGGAGAAGTAAGTGCCCATCTCTTCACTGGTAAGCGAGAGCATGTAATATGTGAGGTCGCGCGCCTGCTCTTTAGTGAAGTGGAAGTTGGGCATGGCCGAGCCGGCAGAGTGCGCGTTGGGCGCAAGGAAGTGCCGTCCCAGCATTCCTTGAACAGCGAGCGCTCAGTCCTGTCTCATCCCTGTGCCACCCCCTTGTTCAGAATTGATCTATCCTCCCTCCCGAAGCCCATAACTGCAGGCGAGTCTCCGGCATTTCATGCACGGGAGACTGTGGGCGGTTTACCGGGCCAGCCCTGTGTCGCAGCATATCGAACGCATTAGTCGCACTGATTCTTACAGATGATTTTCGGCCATTCATAATTGGGGACCCCAGCGTGGGAACTCTTTCCGACCTCGTTGACCTTCCTGGAGTTCAAAGGCCTTCGGATAGAGCAGCCGAGGTATTTTGTTCGATTGACCAGGTGCTCGATTGCGGAAGCGTAGGCCACATATGGGGTTGAGCACTTTCAACCGACCTGGCCACTAGGATTACCACTTGAACTGGCTTTCAATTACATTACTGTGATGGCGCGCAGCCGCTTGTCTTTATGCCGAATAGATAATCAGTATTCGCGATCGTCTCTGTTTGAATCGGAGTTGAATAAAGGAAGGGTCCCTTGGCATCCGCGGGGTCGTGCACCCGCATTCCAGTCAGCGTCTGCTTCTGCTGGGAGGATAGAGTCTTGCTGACCTGCGCGAAGGCCGTTGCATAAAAATACGACATCTCACCGTCCAGTTGGCCATAACGCCTCGATAGCGAAATAACCTTCTGTTCATCCGGTACGTCACTGCCGAGGAACCGCCGCAACTCGGTCGCAATCGCCCTGCGCGTTTGAACGATCTCTTCCAAGTCCTTGCGCTGCAGGTCGGGAAGACCCGTGATGTATTTCCGTTGCGGGGCGGTCAATAAATCGAGGAACGCTTCGCCGCTGTCGCTGGTGAGGGTAGTGCTAATCGAATAGTTCTGCTTGCCCATTGCGGGCAGGGTCTTCATGCCAAAGCCGCCAAAGTACATACCGTGCCGTTCTGGGCAGAAATACGTATCAGCCCCTGGCGATCCTGCGTACCAGGAAAACATTTCGCTGGCGTAAGTCATTATGGCCACATCGTCCTCGTGCGATATTCTCCGTTTGTCAAACTGCTCGCCAACGTCAGGCCATGTCCTCGAATCGCCGAACTTCAGCCTGGCGAGAGCCTCCTTCTGCCCTGCAGTCAAGCTGCGAAGGATGCCGCCTGCAACCCGCGCGCGGTCAAAGGACAGCTTCCCATCCAATGCGTAAAGCTCGGCCGAATACTCCATGACCGCTTTCCTGTCCAGACCATTGCTTCCTCGAGGAAAGTCCCCCGAAAGGTTGCGCTGGAAGGCCGCGATCAATGGAAGGCGCATTTCGGCGAACTTGCGTATGTCGTCTTGCTGCAACTCGGCCAGTTGCAGCAGTTTCCTCCTCTGGCTATCGTCGAGGATCGCAAGCATGTTCTCAGCAATCCGCGTCAGAAAGGATGTGTTGTGCCCACCCTGAGCGGCGTCAATGTCGCGCATGTATTGAAATCCGAAGTAATCGGAGACCTTTCCAGGCGGCAGGAACGTGCTGCTTGCGAAGTCGCCGGTAAGAAAGGCGAGCCCATCGAAAGCGATCGTATGGAGTTGCGCACGGTCTGAGGTGGCCTGCTCAATCGTGTAGCCTGTCGCGTTGCTGCGGGCCGACGCTCCCCGTGGGGCAGGAGACTGCTTCGGCTGAGTGCTTGGCTTGGCGCCCGGTGGCTGATTTGGCCGTGCGACCAAGCCATTGGGTGAATCCGTGCAAGTGGCGGCGACCTTACCTTCCGGCGTCGTATGCTGAACCGTTTCGCCAGCCATCTTGCCTTGGCAATCGGCATAGGCTTGAGGAGGCGGTTCGTGAACGTTTGCAGCGGGTGCCTGCGGAGGCCGATCTTGGGATATTGCAGGCCAGACGAGCAAGATTGGCCCCAATACGATCATCGCCATCTTCATTTGAATTGCAAATCTTTCGTTCATGCGTGTCACTGGATTGCCTTTCCCGCTCATCATGCACGCAAAGCAGAGCATACATGGAATGCTATTCGACTTATGGCTCAACGAACAATGAATCTGAGTCGCTGAGATACGGTGTGAGGACACTCGAGTCCGTGATCGGGTCCGAGTAAAGATATGGAGTAGTCGCAACGCTGAAGTTGAAGGGTGTGCCGTTAGCGTAGGCGCCGCTGAGAATGGACTGCCGCAGAGTAGCAAGTTGCGCCTGCTGGGTCGCGGAGAGCGTGCCGTTCAACCGGGCAAAGGCAGTAGCATAGTCGTAGTTGTCTTCCCCGTCGAGGTTGCCGTAAGTTTCAGAGAGCACGAGCACCTCTGCATTCACTTCGGCGCTGCTGGAGGTTGAGACCATCAAGCTGCGAAGGAGGGTCGCAATCTGTGTTCGTGTGGCGACAATATTTGTATCACCCGCATACATATTGTTTCTCTGCACATTAATGAGGTTGGCAATCGGAGTGGCCTGCGCCTGGGTCACGTAACCCTGCGAAGGATCAATCAGGGCGCTACCCGCTTTGTTGGTGAGCGCCTCGCTGATGTTGTAACCGGAGACTCCAACCGCAGGAGCATCCTTGATGTAAAACCCACCGTAGTAAGTTCCATGACGCTCGGGGCAAAAGTAGACATCTGCGTAGAGCGAGCCCTCATACCATGTAAAGATGTCGCTCGCGTAGGTCATCACCAGCGTGGCTGTGCCCCGAGGAAGGTTGCTCATCTTGGCCGCAACCTGACTGTCGGTAATATTGGGCCACTCATTGAAGCCCTTGCCCTTCATCGCCCTTAGATAAGCAATCTGCGTCGAGTCCATGGAGTTGTAAACATTCACGTAGAGCATCGCCCGGTCGAAGGCGATTTGACCATCAATCAGGTAGAGGGCGCGGGATGCCTTCTTGACCGCGTCGAGATTCAGCCCGGTGGAGCCTTTTGGTATGTTACCGGTCAGTTCGCGGCGAAAAGCATCCATCAGCGTGTAGCGCTCGTACGCGTAGAGATTCACCTGACTAAGTTGAGCCGTTGCGAGGATTTCGAGTTGGGCTATCTGGCTGTCGCTCAGAATATAAATCACATTGTTGGCAACACGCGTCAGGAAGTCCGTGTCGTGGCCCATGTTGTCTGGGTCAGTGTCGCGCAGGTATTGAAATCCAGTGTAGTCGGCGACTTTGCCGGGCGGGAAAAAGGATTGGGCATCCAGGTTTCCGGTGATGATCGCAAGACCATCAAATGCAATCGTCGTGCTTTGTGCCAAATCTGAAAGAGTAAGAGTCATATCGTACCCGGTGGCCGAAACTTCTGGGCTTACAGTGATGGTCTGGCTGGCGGTGACGCCGTCTTCCGTGAGGGTTGCGGTATAGGTCCCCGAAGTGGCATAGATATGGTTGGGATTTCTCAGGATACTCGTGCTGCCATCGCCGAAGTTCCATGACCAGGAGGCTGGGGTACCGGCAGACTTGTCTGTAAACGCCACAGACTGGGCGCTGGTTGGCGTTGACGGTGTAAAGCTGAAGGCCGTAGCGGCTGTAGACGGAGCCTGTATGCCCGATGTCACCGGTTGCATAGAAGCGGTGCAACCCGATAGCACAATCATTGTTGCTGAAATTACGAGTATCCATGTGTGCCTGCAAGCTTGCATATGAAACCTCATGGAGAAGTTGCGCCAGAATCCTTGCGCTCTGCGACTACACAACGCAATTTACGCGCTGAAAGTTACTCCACCACCAGCAATTCCGTTACATTTTTGTCATGAAGTGAAAGCCCAGGTCCGTCTGGACTACACTCAACGTGAAGAGATATTCCATGAACGTGCTGCTCGTCGAGGACGAAAGAAAGATCGCTCAGTTTGTTTGCGCCGGACTTAAGGAGCAGGGCTTCGCTGTCGACCATTGCGACAACGGGGCCATTGGCTTTGAATATGCCTGCCGGGGCGGCTATGACGTGATCGTCCTCGATATCATGCTCCCTGAGCGCGACGGACTCTCGATCTTGAAGGGACTGCGCAAATCCGGCAATGCCACCCCCGTTATCCTGCTTACCGCTCGCAACGAACTGGACGACAGGATTGAAGGGCTCTCGCTGGGCGCAGACGACTACCTGGCAAAGCCATTCTTTGTTGAAGAGCTGATTGCACGCATTCAGGCTATCGTGCGACGGGCTTCCGGCGAGCGTCAGAATATGCTTGCGGTCGGCGATCTGAGCCTTGATCGATTTTCCCGAGAAGCCAAGTGGCGTGGCGAAAGCGTGGACCTCACCGGCAGAGAGTTCAACCTGATTGAGTACCTGATGCGCTCGCCGGGCCGAGTCTTTACGCGCACCCAGATTCTGGAGCATGTCTGGGGCTACGACTTCGATCCCAGCACCAATGTAGTGGATGTGTGCATTCAGCGCATCCGCAAGAAGATTGGCTCAATCGGGGCCATCGCCGATGGAGAGTCACCGATCGAAAGCGTACGCGGTGTCGGTTACCGTTTCAGGAAGCTGGTATGAATAAGTCTTTTCGCCTGCGCCTCGCCCTACTCTGCGCCCTGCTCAGCGGATTGGCTCTGACAGCTTTTGGCATTAGCACATGGTGGCTGATCCGCGGCAGCAAGGTCGTGCGCATGGACAACGACGTCCGTGCAGAGGCCGAGCGCGAATCGCAAAGAACACGCGATGCTGCTGAATGGCAGCGTACTGAGGCCAGAATGGCGGCCGAGACAGGGATTCGCGACAACAGGGATTTGCTTCTTCTTGTCGAGGATGCCTCCGGGGGCATCCTCTATCACTCGCCTGGCTGGCCGACAAGCTTGGATATAGCGCGGATTCCGTGGTCGCAGCTGTCAGCTAGCCCACAGGATATTGCGCCACCGCCAAGGCCGGATTCCTATGCCGATGGTGTGGATCGAGGAGAGAGACCACCATTGTCCCCGCCACGGGAGCGGCCCCAATTAGCGACTCCCAATCCACCTCCCGTATCGCGCACCATCTCAATTACCGCGGACGGCCACCACTGGCGCATTGGGCTGGCTTCGACAGAACACTCCCGGGTCGCGGTTGCAGTCAGTTCGAGGTCAGTCGACGCTGAGATGAGTGGGATTCTCAGCGCCTTTCTGATTGCATTGCCGCTCTGCCTGACAGTGATTGGTGTGGGCGCGTGGACCATCTCCAACCAGACATTGCGTCCGTTAAAGAAGCTCACAGCAGCCGCTCGGCAGGTCACGAGCGAGGGACTGGATCAGCGCATCTCTGGCCACGGAGAAGATCGCGAATTTCTTGAGCTGATTGACGTTTTTAATGGCATGCTGGAACGGCTGGAGCGCAGTTTCAGGCAGGCCTACCGCTTCTCTGCAGATGCGGCTCACGAGTTGAAGACCCCTCTTGCCATCTTGCAAGGGCAGATCGAACGAGCCATCCATGAGTCCGAAGATGGCTCAAGCGCTCAAACTGAGCTGACCAGCATTCTAGATGAGGTAAGGCGCTTGTCCACCATTTCGCGCAAGCTGCTGCTACTCTCTCAGGCCGATGCCGGCAAGCTGAATATCCATGCGGAACCGTTCAACCTATCCAAGGCGCTTGCGGATCTGGTCGAAGATACAGGCATGCTGGCTCCGCATCTGATGGTTACCGGCGAAATTCACCCTGGCTTGACGATCGAGGCCGATTGTAGCCTGCTCCCACAGGTCCTCCACAACTTGATCAGCAATGCTATCAAATACAACCTGGAGCATGGGTGGATTCGAATCTCCACTGCAATCTTGCCATCACAAATTGAAGTCTCAGTGGCCAATTCCTCACGCGGCATTTCACCAGCGGACCGCAGCAAGATGTTTGAGCGCTTTTTTCGCGGTGATGCTACCCATAGCCGCCAAGTCGAAGGAGTCGGCCTGGGCCTAAGCGTCTCACGGGAGATTGCCCGCGCTCATCAGGGCGACATCACGTTTAAGGTGTACAAGGACAACACCGTGCGGTTCTCCCTTTTCTTGCCTTCCTGAACAGGCCAATCTCCGACCCCAAAGACTTTTGGTATGGAAGGATGCTTCGTGCGCGATGTTTGGCAGAGGTCTCTGTCTCGGCGGGCGCGAGCAGGCAAGGGTTGGCTCTGATGGTCGGCCAGACTGCCGGAATCTCTAAGGAGCCCGGCAGCTCCGCCTCCAGCACGATCCCTTCATCGATCGCTTTGCAGAATCTTCGCGCCTGATTCCTGGTCGGCTCCTTATCTCCCGATGCAGGATCATGCCTGATTGAACTGGGCGCGCGTGAATTACAAAAGTGTAATCAACAAACACAGCGCGGCGTAACCTGTTGCTGGTAGATTGTTCCCTTGGCGCTGTGATGGTGGATAACACTTACGCAGAATCGTCTTGCCGGACGATGCGGTCCCAATGCACTCCTTATGGCATTAGGTAGCTATGCACCTCCCTCGTTGCATTGGATTGCCGAAAGGCAAAGGAAGATTAGGATGAAGATTCGGCCGTCTCTGTTTCTCGTACTGGTTGGGCTTGCAATTGCGGGATGCGGAAGTGGTTCGTCCTTCCAGTCCACCACGCCCTCGAAGCCCTCGTCAGCGTTCACCTTCACTCCGAGTGCGCCAACAACCGGCCAGGCTGTCACCTTCACGGATACTTCCACAGGTAGTCCAACTTCATGGTCATGGGGTTTTGGAGATGGCGCCACAAGCACATCGCAGAACCCAAGCCACTCTTATACAACCACAGGAACCTTCACCGTTTCTCTCACGGCCAGCAACGCCGGCGGCTCAACTTCCATTAGCCATAGCATCTCTGTGAGTGCAGCGGTAACTGCACCCGTTGCAGCCTTCACCTTTACTCCGAGTACGCCAACCAACGGCCAGGCTGTCACCTTTACGGACACTTCCACCGGCAGTCCTACTTCATGGTCTTGGAATTTCGGAGATGGCACCACAAGCACATCGCAGAGCCCAAGCCACACCTACACGGCCACGGGCACCTACACCGTCACTCTCACGGCCAGCAACGCTGGCGGCACGAATGCCATTAGCCATAGCATCCCTGTGAGTGCAGCTGGCTCCTCGAATATGTTGGCCCAGTTTTCCGTCGCTACCAACGGGCAGGTTGCTACGTTCACCGATATTTCAACAGGCGGGCCTACGTTATGGGCTTGGGACTTCGGGGATGGAACCGTTAGTGCGATCGAGCATCCGACAAAGACCTATTTGACCGCCGGTAAGTATACGGTCTCGCTGACGGTCAGCAACTCAGCAGGTACGAGTACAAGCACCACGACTCAGTCCGTGACTGTGGACGCGTCCGCTCCTCTGACAGCATTCACCTTTGCCCGGGCAACAAACAATACGACCATCGCATTCACTGACGCTTCCATCGGCGTCCCCACCAGTTGGGCATGGGACTTCGGTGACGGCAGCACGAGCACGCAACAGAGCCCCAGTCACACCTATCCATCATCCGGGCAGTACACCGTCAAACTATTGGCGGGCAACACGAACGGATCAAACCTGGCTAGCCTGACAATCTACATTAGCCCTCTATCAAATCAATTGGAATCCCTTGTGCCGGCGGGGACATTCGTAATGGGCGATCATTTCGGCTTCGTCGATCCTACTCATCCGAGTGACGAAGTGCCACTCCATAGCGTGAATATCAACGCAATGTATGTGGCTACGACTCCGACGACCAACCAGCAGTACCTTGCTTACCTGAACAGCGCACTGGCCAAGGGGCTGATCGAGGTAACAAACAACGCTGTCTATGACGCCACTGGAGCATATATCTACAACTATCTTTACAACTACCAGTACGCGACGGGCCATACCTCGATTGCTTATAGCATTGGCTACAATTCCACAACCAAGGTCTTCTCCATTCAGGATTCCAGGGCCAACAACCCCATGATCGGGGTCACCTGGTACGGCGCTGCCGCGTATAGCAACTGGTTAAGCAGTCAGGCAGGGCTTTCAGGTTGCTATAACCTTTCAACCTGGGTGTGCGATTTCTCCCAAAATGGCTACCGCCTGCCTACGGAAGCGGAGTGGGAGTATGCAGCACGCGGCGGGCAGTACGCCCCGTACTACAACTATCCGTGGGGCGATGACGAGGATATCCAGAAGGGGAACTGGCCCGGTTCCGGCGACCCCTACGAGGGGACCGACCAGAGTACCTACCCGTGGACATCTCCTGTTGGTTTTTACAATGGGACGCTACATCAAAAGACAAGCTACAATTGGCCTGGAAGCGCACAATCCTACCAGACACACAACGGCGCAAATGCCTTTGGCCTTTTCGACATGGCTGGGAACATATGGCAATTTGTCTATGACTGGTACGATGCTGGCTATTACTCTGTAAGTCCATCGAGCAATCCCACTGGCCCTTCTAGCGGCCAGCCGCAGCCCGATGGAAACACATACAGAGGAATGCGCGGAGGTAGCTGGTATAATGGCGATATCGGCGCTGGAGTCAATGACGGCCATTCCAGAGTCTCAAACCGCTGCCCTGCCTCACCTACCTACTTCGCGGTACCCCAGTTGGCTTACAGTAGCAACGTTGGATTCCGCATGGTTAGAAACGCAATCTCAACTTCCCTCTCCGCAGGATTTACCTACACTCCCTCCTCGCCTGCGAGCGCCCAGACAATTGCATTTGCTGACGCCTCATCGGGAGGCGCCAGTACATGGTCATGGACTTTTGGCGATGGCGGAACAAGCACAAAGCAGAATCCAAGCCATGTTTATGCAAATCCCGGAACGTACACGGTCTCCCTCATGGCCGGCAACCCAACGGGCTTCAGTTCGTTCAGCAATTCCGTATTGGTGGCAGCCTCAGGAGCGATCTCGCCCACATTCACTTTCACTCCAACTGCTCCCTTGGTTGGACAGGCAATTGCCTTCACCGACACGTCGACCGGTGGACCAACATCATGGTCGTGGGATTTCGGCGATTCTGTAGGAAAGAGTTACCTGCAGAATCCGTTATACGACTATCTAACAGCGGGAACCTATGCGGTCAAACTCACGGCGAGCAATGCGATCGGGACAACCAGTATAACCCGCAGTGTGGTCGTCAGTTCACCTGCTAGCACGCTCGTGGCTTCGTATACAGTTACTGTCATTTCAAGCTTGGCCACGTTTACTGACACCTCCACCGGAAGCCCTGCCTCCTGGTCCTGGGCATTTGGGGACGGCGCAACGAGTCAACAACAGAGCCCTACGCATGCATATTCAGCTGACGGGATATATAAGGCAACATTGACAATTACAAGCGGAGGCAACACAAGCATCTTTAGCCAGAGCGTAATTGTAAATACCGCCGTAACAATGCGGACTGTTGGCTTGATGTTGAATACCAGCAACGCCTATCCCGGGTACACTCTCTTCTCTCCCAAACAGAACACCATGACATATTTAATCGACAACGAGGGGAGAATTGTTCATGAATGGACCGCAAGCAAATACTCGCCTGGCCAAGCCTCTTACCTGCTTGAAAATGGGCATCTCCTTCGGCCTTGCTTTAACCAGCAGGTGACGCCGACGCCGAACACAGGCGGCGGAGAGGGCGGAAGGATTGAGGAGTTCGATTGGGACGGTAATATGGTGTGGGAATTGAACTGGGCTACAAGCAAATACATGCAGCATCACGACATCAAGCGCCTGCCTAACGGGAACATTCTCATGCTTGTCGTCGAGACGAAGTCCTATTCTGAAGCGATTGCGGCTGGATTTAACCCCAACATGTTCCAGCCGCAGATCGTTACAGATCAGGCTATTCTTCCCGACTCCGTGGTTGAAATTCATCCGACGGGCACCTCCGGCGGAGACGTCGTATGGGAATGGCACGTTTGGGATCACCTGGTCCAGAACTACGATGCTACGAAGGCAAATTATGGAAGCCCAACAGCGCATCCTGAATTGATTGATGCCGCAGGCAGCCACACGGCACTTCCTGAATTCTGGAATCATATGAACGCGATCGACTACGATCCTGTGAACGATGAGATTGCAATGAGTGTAAGAGGGAATAGCGAGGTGTGGATCGTCGACCACAGCACCACAACCGCGCAAGCCGCTGGGCACAGCGGAGGAACGCGTGGAAAGGGCGGAGATCTTCTCTATCGCTGGGGTAACCCAATTGCCTATGGAGCTGGAACAGCAAGCAATCAGCAGTATTATCAGCAGCATGACGTGGAGTGGATCAAGCCGACTTCTCCCGGCGCGGGCCACTTGATGTGTTACAACAACGGTCTGGGCCGTGGAACCACAAATGCTTCCACTATCAACGAGTTCATCCCTGCGGTCGACTCAAGCGGAAATTATTCACTTTTGCCCTCTGTTGTCAATCCGACAGGCTTTAACTGGTCTTATAACGCGGACGCCGCAAATCCGATGTACTCAGCAGACATCTCAGGTGCACAGCGGTTGCCAAACGGAAATACACTCATATGTACTGGTGGAACAGGTGAGTTTCGAGAAGTGAGTTATGATGGCAAGATCGTCTGGAAATACATTAACCCTGTTGCCCATAGTGGCATTGTTACGCAAGGCACAGCTCCGCCTGCAGATCCAAACGTAACAGGAGAAACACTCAACTCAGTGTTCAGAATCTATAGGTATCCGCTCAACTACCCCGCCTTTATCGGAAAGACGTTGACACCAGGAGCATATATCGAGCAATAGAATCAAACGAGCTCAGAGGCCCCGAGAGGAAGAAGCCCAGGACCAACTGTGCATCTCTGCGCGCCCGCATTTCATAACCGACTGCCGGTGCCTGACTATTTTGGTGCCAGGATAATATAACTGTCGTCAATCTCCGCATTCTTCTTTGTAGTTGTCACCTGAGAAGGAGTCCAGGCTCGCACATACTGCACGCTCACGTTGCTGGGGCTAACTGTTACTCGCATGTGGCCTGAACTGCTCAAGATGGTTCCACTCACGTAGTTGTAGGAGGCAGCCAGATTGGCCCCGCTGTTCTCGTTAATCGCGCTGGGTTGAGGAACTTCCTGATAGGCGATGCCATCCAGAGTTTGATGAGCGTACAAGTGGTCGTGTCCATGAAAGACCGCGGTCACGCCATACTTTGCAAGCAACTGGTGAATTGGCATACTCCATCCGGGGCGCATCTGGCTGAACCCTGCGGTGCCGTCGCTATTGTTTCCGCCCCATTCATAGAAGGGAGCCGCCTCGACGCCGCCCCGCATCTGCCCGAGCAAGCCTCCTACCAGATTGTGGATAAAGACAAACTTGTATGTGGCCGAACTGGCAGCCAGGGTCTGTTGCAGCCAGTTGTACTGGTTAGATCCGAGTGTGAGATTCCATCCGTTGCTGCCAGGCTTTTGCGTTGTATACCAGAATGGATCGAGAACTATAAACAGCGCATCTCCCCATTGCCACGCATACCAAGATGCGCGCTGGCCGACATACGGCGTTACTGCAGAATCTCCGCTATAGAACGTGTCAGGGACCGGATTCAGGAAATTGGTCTGGCGGGCACGTACTGTCCATATGGCAATATTGCTCCCAGTCCCATCGTTCAGCCATCCCGCCTCGCCCTCATGATTGCCATTGACAAGAAACAGCGGAGATGAAGGAGCGAGAATCCCAAAGTTGCTTCTCTCGTAGTTGTACCGCGCATCCACTATCGCTTGGCTGGGCGCGGTTTGTGCGATTGCCGTGAAGGGCGCGGAGTTCTTTTCGCACATGAAGGTATCACCCAGATCAATATGAAAATCTCCCTGGTCTGCCAGCATGTTGTCGAGAGCGGTTCGATAGACAACTAAATTAGAATTCTCGTCCAGATGAGAGTCGGCCTGCACGGTAAACGTGAATGTGCTACCGGCAGGGCGAGCGGTATGGAATATATATTCCCCCGCCGAAGTAGTTATCCCAGAGGTCAATTGCAAGTTGACTCGATAATAATATTGTGTGTTTGCTGTCAGGCTCGTCATAGAGATCGTGACGGGCGTCCCGGCTTTGAGTGCTACTGGGCTCGTCGTACTCGTGTATGCACCTGAGGCAGTTCCATACTGAATCGTCAGCGTCCCACTCTGATCGGGTGAGAGTATATTGGCTTTAATCGATGTCTGCTCTGGAGAGCCCAAGAGGATACTGCCGTCGAATGTCGGGCTGTTTGCCGGAGCGCTGACTGTGAAGACTTGTGTCGCCGTGCTCGATCCGCCGGCATTGGTTGCAGTAAGCGTGACGGTGTACGTTCCAGCAGTCAGATAGGTGTGGTAGGGATATTGGGTGGCGCTTGTGCTGCCGTCTCCAAAGTTCCAAGACCATGCGGTTGGACTGGAGGTTGTGGTGTCTGTAAATGCTGCGGGTTGCGCGGGAACCGGAGCCGATGGTTCGACAGTAAAGCTGGCAGAGGGAGCCGCTCCTGCCTGACTCACTGTTACGTTCTGCGTGCTTGTGTTGGAGCCAGACGCATTGCTCACAGTTAGAGCGACGGTAAATGTGCCCGCTGTTGAATAGGTATGATTGGAGTTCTGCGACGCGCTTGTACTGCCATCTCCGAAGTTCCACAGCCATCCGGAGGGATTATTCGTAGATCCATCTGTAAATGAAACAGGCTGACCACTCACTGGTGTTGCGGGACTATACGTGAAGGAAGAGACCGGAACGGAGACCGCTACTGCCACCGTGACGGAATGAGATATATTTCCAGATCCGGATGAGTTGGTCGCCGTCAGCGTGACTGTATAGGCACCCGCAGTTGCATAGCTGTGGGTCGGATTCTGAGCTGTGCTCGTATTGCCATCGCCGAAGCTCCAACTCCAAGCAGTCGGGTTGCCCGTAGACGTATCGGTAAAGGAGACTGGCTGACCGGCAGTTGGCGCTGCTGGCGAGGAAGTAAAGGATGCCGTAGGCGCAGTCGAAGAACTGCCCGCAATCGTATAGCTGAAAGCGACACTCCCGCTGACCTGAGTTGCACTCTGGTCAGCCGGCAGCCAGGTTCGCACGTACTCCACCTTAACATCTGCCGGCGCCACTGTGACTCTTGTGTATCCAGTATTTGGGAACTTATCTCCTGTCAGGTACGCATCAGAATTGAGCAAAGCATAGAATGGATCTGCGGGCTCGGAGAGGGTCTGATACGTTACTCCGTCCAGTTGCTGATGAACCCAAATGTGATCATGGCCCTGGAAAAAGATGGTGACTTTGTTGTCAACCATCAATTGATGAAGTGGCTCGGGCCACGTGGGACGATTCACCTGAAAGTCCCACGTTCCGTTCTTGTCCTCCCCGCCCCATTCGTAATATGTTGCGGTCTCGATGCCGCCGCGGCCAGTGCCCATCACGTGATGAGCAAAGACGAATTTGTACTTTGCCGTGCTGTTGTGAAGTGTGCTCGCAAGCCACTGATACTGCTCATCGCCATGGGTCACGTCCCAAATATTGCTTCGCTTGGCACCACCTCCAAATGGCTCGTCCACACAGATAGGCGATTCCCAGTAAGGATCGATGACCACAAACAGTGCATCTCCCCAAGTCCAGGCATAATAGTTCCGCAAGAGTCCGATATTGGGAATCTGCTCTGTGTTGCCGGAGTAGAACGCGTCAGTTGCAGGCTCGGAATAGAGGGTATTGCGTGCGTTCTGTGCCCAGACGGCAATACTGTTCGGCGTTCCGTTAAGCAGGTAGCGAGCAGCCTGTTCGTGGTTTCCGTTGGTGAGGAAGATTGGTGCGTTATTTGCAATCAAACCGAAATAAGGCCGCTGCAAGGTATAGCGCCCGGCCACCTCAGCATTATCAATCGTGGTTGGGTCCAGGGTATCCACACTGAAGTCATCGCCGATGGTCATATAGAAGTCTGGTTTATCTGCGGCAGCTGTTTGCAAGGTCAGCGTATACAAATTTGGATCGAATTCGGTCTTGACCCGCTCGGGGTGTGAGTCACCCTGGATGTCGAAAGTGAAGGTGCTGCCTGCAGGACGAACGGTATGGAATGAAAACTCGCTCGTCGAACTGTAACCGGTCTGTCCGGTTGCCTTGAAAAAGAGGCGGTAGTAGAACTGCTGGTTCCCCGACAAACCCGTCATGGGGATGACCAACGGCGTGGCAGGCTGAATCGCAGTCGCCGTAGTGGTCTGACTATAGACTCCAGAGGCGCTGCCGTAGCTCAGGTAAACCATACCGCTCTGGTCGGGAGTGAAGATGTTGGCCTGAACAGAGGTAGGCTCCGGCGATCCCAGGATGATATTGCCATCGAATATGGTGTTGTTAGATGCCGCAGCCACAACGGTCTGTTCGGTGACAGTATTGCTCCCGTAGCTATTGCTCGCCGTCAGCGTCACTGTATAGCTTTTCGCCGTTGCATAGGTGTGCGAAGGGTTCTGTGTAGAACTTGTTCCACCATCGCCAAAATTCCAGGACCATTGGGTGGGACCGCCCGTAGAAGTATCAGTAAACGATGCCGACTGCCCCGTCACTGGTACGGCCGGAGCAAAGTTAAATGCGGCTGTTGGCGCAGTGCTGCCAGCACCTGCGGATGTGACAGCAAGAGTGCTGCTCACACTGTTTGCCCCATGCGCATTACTGGCGGTGAGCGTTATCGTGTAGTTGCCGGCTGCGGCGTAAGTGTGCGTTGGGTTTTCAGATGTGCTTGTTCCTGCATCGCCAAAATTCCATGACCATCCTGTCGGGCTTCCGCTGGAGGTATCAAGAAAAGACACCGTCTGCGAGCTTACCGGCGCAACAGGGGAGTACGAGAAGGACGCGACTGGCGCAGCATCAGCTGCGATGACCGTCATCGTCTGGCTGGAACTGCTGGAGCCTTGGGAGTTATCGACCTTGAGCGTGACGGTGTAGATACCGGCGGCAACATAGGTATGGCTTGGATTCTGAGTATTCGCAGTGCTAGCATCCCCAAAGTTCCATGCCCAAGTGGTAGGTTGTCCTGTCGACTTGTCGGTAAAGGAAATGCTCTGGGCACTGGTTGGATTCGCCGGACTAAAAGTAAAAGAGGAAGACGGTGCGACAGCGGCGGCAGTAACCGTAATGCTGTTGGTTACATTGCTCGACCCCGCAGTATTGCTTGCAGTAAGCGTCACCGAGAAGCTTCCTGCGCTGCTGTATGTATGAGTGGGGTTCTGAGCACTGGCGGTGGTCCCATCGCCAAAGTTCCAGGACCACGCGGTCGGGCTGCCTGACGAAGTATCTGTGAATGTAACTGATTGCGCGCTTACTGGAGACGATGGCGAGAAGCTGAAAGCAGCTGTCGGAGGTTTGGAAACTGGAGATATCGGGGAGGTTGAGACTGTGTTCACGGCGGTACATCCAGCCATTCCAAGTGCGGCAATCGACGGTACAAGCAACCAGACAAGTCTGCTTGCAGGCATGAGTTACCTCGCAAAGGCGCAGCAGAATACTTTTAATCCGTTGGCCGATGATTGATTCTAGCCCACCTGCATATGATGCTCCGCTCCCACAGGATTACATTTTTGTTAGATTGCAAGGCCTGACTGATTGTGCCACTACACCTAGCCGTGGGTGATCCCCTGGCGCAGCTGCTCGAAGGGGAAAGTACGATTCCCGGGTATACCTTTGCCGGACTCACGAAAACTTACCTTTGGTCGCTCGTTGCGATCAGGAAGAGGTTCTCACGGGGGGCTGATAAAGACTGATCGCAAAATTGCGGGCGATCAGCAGGGTGTCCTGAGCGAGTTCCTCTGCATCCGGCTGTGGGAGATGCATCTCGTTCAGGAGCAGATGCCGCAATGGGTCGAACAGTTCTTCTCAAACGCACAGCGGAGCTACATTGTAGCGGTGGCGTCAAGCGTCTTCACAAAGTTCTCGGCCGAATCGTGTGCGCAGAAAATACAATCATCCTGTGCACGTGCCGGCCAGGTCAGACCCGTCACAATCAGCGACAATGCAATCCATCGCAGCATGGATACGTTTCCGTGTTACGCAACCACATTTTACGCTGCGGTATGCGTGATCTTTGCTGAGTTTAAGCCCACTGCCGTATGCCACACAAACCTTGAGGAATACGCCGATTCGTTAGTCACTGCGGCTGCAAAGCGAGTCATGCTGGCCGAGGAGTTCCGATTGCCCGATTCTTGTTTTCTCCGGATGAGGCCGAGTATAAAATGATTTCTCATCACCAGGGTGCGCAGTCGTGGGGAGAAGTGAGGCTTTTGGGGCCGGATTCGCTAACTGACAATGAAGTGAATTTTGTATCGCGAGTTCTACTCTTAAAAAGTCGTGTTTCCGACAGCGCAGAAGAAAATACCGGAACAGGAGAGCCCTCAATGGAACGAGAGACGATTCGGCATTCCTTTGTTGCACCTCGGCAATGCATTTACTGGGAACATCCTGAACGCGTGCGTGGGGGAATGGAGGAGAGTTTTGAGTTGATGGAGCGCTACACAGACGAGAGTCATCTGCGGCGATACCTGCTCAAATGCCGAGAGTGTGGACAGCTCTATCTTTTCGAATTCTATGAATCGATAGATTGGGAGGCTGGGAACGATCCTCAGTACTCAAAGTATGTTCCTGTTGGCACGGCTGAGGAGGGAAGGACCCTGGCCACTATCGATCCTTCCATTCTGCAACGGGCTTCTCCGACTCTCTGCGTTGATTTTCCGAAGGACGCTGAGACTCCTAAAATCTATTGGCAAGGAAAGGACGCACACCCTGTCTGAATGCCCGTTCGTCAGGTTTTCGCGCGATCTCAATCCGAGCCGGTATTGCGACTGCGTTTTACACTTAGCTGCTGTGAGCGGTTTATGAAACAAGCCTCACGAGCGCGAGCGCTTGGAAAAGTGGAGAGTCTGATACATGGTCTTCTGGAGAAAACTATTCTTGAAGAAGGCTTCGGAAGAGCAATCATCTCTCTTCTTTGAGGCGGTTAAGAGCGGCAACCTGGAAATCACCACAGCGCTCATCGCAGACTATCCCGATCTCCCTTTAAGGAAGGGCTTTAAGGGGGCAACGCCGTTGCACGAGGCTGCCAACTACGGCTGGAAGGAAGTTGCGGCGTTCCTGCTACTCCGGCGCGCGGAAGTCAACGCCATGACCGATAAAGGTTGGACACCCTTACACTGTGCGGCATTCTATGGGCACAAAGAGGTGGCGGAGTTACTGCTGAGTCATGGCGCTAACGCTGACGCCAGCAACCTGCTGGGCGATACTCCTCTGCACCTGGCTACGATGCGTAAGAATGGTGGGCCGCTCCCGCGGAGCGAGGAAGGCTGCCGGGATGTGCTACAGCTCCTTCTCTCAAAGCACGCTGACGTGAACGCGAGGAACAATAACGGGTGGACACCACTGCACGAGGCTGGCTTTTGGGGCACTATCGAAGCGGCGAGCCTGCTGTTGATACATGGCGCCCAACTCGATGCTCGGGACCACGGACTCCAGACGCCTCTATATTGCTCGGTGCGGCAAGGGCGCATTGAACTGGTAGAACTGTTGCTTTCGAAAGGGGCTGACATAAGCGCGAGGGACCGACAGGGTGATACCGCGCTGCACGCGGCTGTGAAATCCAATCAAGGAGAAGTTGCGAAACTGCTCTTGGCCAGAAGCGCACCAGTGAACGCCAGGGACAACAGAGGCTGCACACCGCTGCATTTTGTCGACGATGTCCATGAGGATCTGGCGGAACTGATTCGCAGCTATGGCGGTATCGACGATACTCCCACGCCAATCGATGAGCAGTTCTATAAAGCGATTCTGTCAATTTCGAAGGGCCCTCTCCGCCTTGAAGAGATCAAGGCATTGATCAAAGCACATCCTGAACTGGTTTCGATTGATTCCCATGGCAGTGGCGAAACCCCTTTGCATTTTGCAGCAATGACCGGGGACATTGACCTGGCAGAGTTGCTGCTCGAATTTGATGCGAACGTCAACGCCAGGTCAGCCGGGGGCAGCACTCCTTTGCACCTGGCGGTGGGGTCAATGGGATTTGACAAGTCAAACCTTGAAGTCGCGAGATTGTTGATTGCCCACGGAGCAGATATGAGCGCCAGAGACAGTCTTGGACGGAATGCCGCAGGCGCAGCGGCACTTTGGGGACGCGAAAGCGCGATCAAGCTCCTGATGGAGCACAGTCCACAGAGCTGACAAGCATGGATGCTAAGGTCATCGACCCCGCTATTTCGAGACCAATCTGAGTATTAATCTTCGGCAAGTATCGAATCTGAAGAAGGCTTGGGTCTCGTCGATGACCGCTAATTACCTTGGTTGGAATTCCTGGAGATCCTGAGTTGCTTCATTCCGCGCTGACGGCGCCAATGAATGCTGTAACTTCACCCTCAATGTCGAAGGCTCCACCGAGGAGAGACTTCGCCTTGTCATGGAATTCATAGGGACCATGCGCGAAATCGGATTGATGGAGCATAAGAACGATGTTCGCACCGTGGGATAGCGAGATGATTTGCGGCGATTTGTTCTGAAGTGTGAGAAGGATAGTAGCAGGACTGTCTGGCTTGGGAAGTGGCGTATTCCCGACGAGAGATTGTATACGGTTAAGATCGACGACATCGCCCCAAGGCTGAGCAGGATGCCAGATGGAAGCTGGTGCCTGGTCGAGGCCGAGGATACGGACATGAATCCGCGTGGACTGGCCGCTGTGCATGGCAACCTGGTCGATGGACATCTGCAAGGTGAATATGCAGAGCGGTAATTTGCGCTCAGTCATGCCGGGGCCCGGGACGATGCGAACAGTGTGAAGGCCTGGTGTGAGTTCTTTTGGCACGCGGAAGAAGAGCTGGCCGGGACGCGCGGCGACTGGCTGAACAGGACCATCGTCAATCGCGATGTGGACGCTCGATATGTCGCCGCTTGTGCCACCATGAATGGCCAAAACTGTGCCTGGAGTCGCGACGGCCGGCATAGAGATCGAATTGCTGGAGGTCTCAAAATCCAGTGGCTGCTGCGCCGGGAGAACTGCATGGCCAATGGGTTGGTCAAGATTCGAGATAAGCGAGAGCGTGATATTTGAGACCTGATTGGCTGTGGGCACCCAGACCAAGGGCGTGTCCCCCTTCTGCTTGCGACCGTCGGGTGTATTTACAATGACGCCGGAAAGCATTGCAGAACTTATGCCATTCGACGAGGCAGTGGGGCTATCGGAAGAAGCCTCAGCCATTGCGGGCACTTCTACAGTCATCACGCGGAGCCCAGGAACATTGGAGTAGTGCTGAGGGTCAGTGACGACCGTGGCAGAGGTAGGCTGATCCTGAGGCAGGTCGCGAACCGTCACAATTCCGAGCACAGTCGGATTACCGTGAGCGCTGGTAGCCGGCGCGGATGTGATCTGCTGCGCGCAAACGGGCAGAAGAACTGCGAGAAAAGCCAGAGCGAGTGAGTTCAATGCGGGACGGTGTGGCATCATAAGTCGATCTCAATTCCTTGACACATAAAGGTTGACGGGAAGTGTCGTATCCGCACGAGGACAGTTCGTACCGCAAGTGGTGCATTGGATAACAACATTGCCGGAATAGAGCCCCGAAGGAATACCTGATGTGTTGTAAACGATTGGAATGGCCTGCGCGGAGTTTGAACCAACCTGGAGGCCGAGCTTGTTCTGGAACAGGCCTTCAGGAAGGCCATTGGACTGGATGGAGTATGTTTCGCCCTGTGGACACTGGTTTCGAATGGTAATGCTGGCGTTATGGGTTCCGTTGTGGGGTAGGATCTTGGTATTCCCCGGCAGTGCAGCGGGTTGATCGGCGTTGGGAGAAGCATTCGTAGGAACTCCATCCGGCGAGAGGCCCGCGCTCGCAGGCGAGGCGCAACGCTCCAGCGCGTAGGCGGCGTTTTTCTCGCGTAGTTGCGCCGAAGCATCATCTTGCCTGGCAATGTCGTCCAGAGTTGCTGCCTGCTGGGTGTTGCCCGCGGCCCTCATCGCGTTGGCATTTGCGCGCTCGCGGTCTGCGCGGTCACGAATCTCATTCGCCTGATCGATCCAGGATTGAGCCTCTGGGCAATTGGAAAATCCGGTGGCCGTGCGGCCTCCGCTTGCCGAAGCGTGCACGCAGTGCAACATGCAGTTGTAGTAATCCTGCCATGCCTTTGCAGCCGCATCTGCCAGCGCTTTTGCATCGCCGGCATTGGCGATCTGTTTTTTAACAGCATCCTCCTGGTTGGCAAAGTCTTTTGCCTTGGCCGTATTGGCATTAAAGTCATTCATCGCCGCATTCTGTTGCTTTAGATCATCCTGCGCGGTTTCCGCATCCATAGGATTGCCGGAGCGCTTAGCATTAGCCGCAGCCATACTGGCGTTAACGCCCCAGAGCCTTGCGTGCTCCAAATCTGCATCTGCCTGGTGGAGGGCATCAAGCCGCTCGCTTTCGAGTTGGGCTAACTCGGCATTCAGTTGGGGCAAGTTCGCGGCACCTTGTGCAGCCTGGTCTGCCTGTTGTTGAAGTTGCGCAGCGATGCGCGCCAGGTTGGCGCAGGTGGAACAGTCCTGCGCGAAGGCTGGCAAAGAAAGCAGAACGAGAACGGCCAGAATCAAGTTACGTCGCATCGTTAGACTCCTCACATAGAGAAGATGGATGTCCAGACGTGAATGAGAGCGGAGCCGAGTATAGAACCGCGCAGCGCGGCGGAGGCCCAACTGAGAGCATCGAGTCCGGTGCCAGCAGAGACTGCGAGCGCAAGCAAAGGCAGCGCGCGCGCGGCGCCTGCAATCGCTCCGAGAACAGAGCCCATCGCGGGACTGAACGGCAGTTGGACCTTACGCGAGGAGAGGGTGCGCCGGACGAGGAACGCACCGGCAAGCCCGAGCGCAACAACCAGTAAACAGCTTGCAAGGATTGCGGAAGCCAGCGGATTAAGCCCCAGCGTCGCGAAGGCGGATGCAAGCGGGCGATAGAGTATGGCAGAAATTGCGATGCTCAACAGCAAAAGGAGCAGGTCGGCTGCTTCCCAAAGAATTCCTCGTGTGTAGCCGAACCATGCCGCCGCGCAAAGCAGCAGCAATACGAAAATGTCTGCAAAGTTGAAGTGCGGCGGGGCCGGGTAGGTCAACGGCAGGAAGCCGTCAGCGGGCAGGCGGTCCCCGCCCAAGGTTGAAACCGCAAATCCATTCAATCGCAACTCCGGCGGAAGCGCGAAGACAACTGTGCGGTCGCGCTGGTTTGTCGATAGCAGGCGTGGGCCGCCGCCCGCAGGCAAGTTGAGATAGTGCCACCCGTCCGGTTGGCGCTGAAGCGAGTAGGAAACGGGCGAGCCGCTGAAGGTCAGAGTCAGATTCGTGTTCACGGGCGGGGCGGCAAACAGTGCGGTCAGATAACTCCCTTGCTCATCGACAAGCAGACCCGCCGCGATGATCTGTTCCGTTCGTGGGCAGGCCTCGCACGCAGGCGCAGGATGCGCTGCAAGCTGCGAGAATGCAAGCTGACCGGGAATTGCATGGGGCAACATGTACGAGAGCAGCAGGAGCACGACGAAGATCAGAATGCCGACAAGAATCCGCCGGGTGACTTCGGAGCCCGGTGTGGAATTGGAGGAAGCGTTGCTTTCTGCATTCATTTGTTGGGCTCCAGGTTACTTCTTCGGCGGTTCCACGATTGTCTGCCCGTCATGGTTGCCGGCATTCCCCGGTTCGACGACAGTCTTCGCGTCAGCGTTACTGGCTTGCTTAGACACGTCGACGGTCGGCGCGTCAGGATTGGAAGCTGGGGCGTTTGGATCGGCGATGCGAATGTTCGGTTGCGCTGGCTTCTCCGGTGGATATTTGATGCCGGGCGGCAGTTCAAAAGGCTTGGTCGGCTCGGGCGGTTTGGGAACCTCGCGGCCTTCGCCGTCGACAAAGCTCTCGTCGTCCTCAGCGTTTTGCAACTCCGATGGATCGAGTCTTATCATGCGGGGAACATTGGAGGGCTGCTTCGGTGCTGAGTCGGAGCCCTTTGGGCGCGCCTGAGTGTGCGGAGTCTCCTGCTCCTGTGGCAGATTGTCGTCATCCGCAGCGTACTCCTCCCACCTGGCTGGATCGAGCCACGTTCCCGGTTCCTCATTTGGGCTGAACTTGGAGCCGTTTGGGAGAAACTCCTTGGCTTCGCCTTCTGATGGTCCAGTGGTTTCCGGCGACGGCGTAACGGCCCTTGTCCTTGGCACGCCTGGCGTAGGCATGGACCCTCTGAGAGCACCGCCGGTCGCACTTGTACCAATAATGGCTCCGCCAGCGGCCATGCCGGGGACTGCGCCGTAATAGCCGAACTCAGCGGAGTTGTGCAGATATGCTTTCACGGCATCTGGTCCTTGCGTACGATAGAGGTAGATGAGGTATTCCTGCTCCTGAATGGCGCGGTTAAGCCACGCGGTACGACCATATTCGCTAAGGGGGCGGTTGGAGAGTCCGAGGAAGGCTTGCCCGAGCTGGCGGATGCCGGGAATCTTGTCCGTGAGCCAGCCCCAGAAGGCGACATAATCCTCGACTAGACCGGGGCCACCATCCCCATCGGCTATCGACTGATCGCGGAACCTTTCAAGATCGCGCAGTTCGTCGATCATCCCGATCTTGTCCTTGCCAAGCCCGTCGTATTCCTTGCGCAGGTCCTCCCATATCTTCGCGGCTTCGGTATTGCCTTTCTCATTGTTCTCTTCGATTTTCTTGTCTATATAGGCGAGGCGATCTTTATCCTCGGGTGTCATTTCGCGCGGCTTAGACCGCTTGGGAGGAGGTGGGGGAAGGACAGACACAGGGAAGGGGCGAACGTGCTCTCGCTCGTCCTCCTTGCGGATATCTTTCATTCCTTTTCGCGTGAGCTTTTCGCGTGTTGCGTAGTCGTCGTTTCCTCCGCCGGGGGTGGAAGCTGCTGCCGTTTCTTCGGGCGTCAACGGGCGACCGGCTTCTTTTGCTTCTTCAGGTGTCGTGTTGCGGCTGAAGGTGTGGCCACCTCCGGCGTTAGTTTCACCGGGCTTGGTGCCGCTCTTGCTGCCCCCTATTTGAGCCCCCCAATTTTCCCCTTGCGCATTATCCTTCGACTGCGTGGGAGGCACTCCACCGGAGCCACCCGGTACTGTCGGCGGAGTGGTCGCTACTCGCTCGCCAGTTCCTTGCCCGAACTGCGCGCCCCACTGGCCATTGTCTTTGTCGGCTTTTTCGGTGGTGCTTGTGGCCATTCCGGGATTAGCCGGTGCGGTCTGCCCCGCGCCACCCGGAATCTGTTCTGCCGCGCCCTGATGCATACGCGCGCCCCACTGGCCACCATCCCCTGGTTGATTCGATGCGCCAGTTGAGTTGGCTCCGGGTTGAGAGGCTGGTGTGTGCGCGGAGCCTGTGCCGGTCGATTGCGGCGTGCCGCCTGTTCCGGGAGTCGGTACAGTTGTAGTCCCCGGTCCCGTACCAGAAAGGGTCCCGGGGCCTTGTCCAGTAGCGGTGCCAGGTGTCCCCGCTGCATCCGAAGGATCGTCGTTAATCTGAGCCGACCAGTCGCCGGACTGCTGATCCTTACTCGTGGTGTGCGCGTTGGTGCCTGCGGAAGTGGCAACCGGAGACCGGCCACTGCCCCAGAACAGTCCTGCTAGAGTGCCTGCAAGTGCCAGGATTCCACCCAAAATGCCAATTAATGGAACACTCGAATCCGAACCCGATGGAACCGTTGACTGGGGAGTCGTTGATGGATTGTCCGAACCATTGGGTGTCGAGCCGCTGGGTGTTGTGGTCCCCGGAATTCCGGGGTTCGAAACGGCTCCATCGCTGCTGCTGTGGCCAGTGGGTTTGCTCGTTGCGCCTGAGCCAGGAGTCTGAGGATTCGTTGTACCCGGCCCGCCTGGATTTGTCGGGTTATTAGTGGGGTTGCCAGAGGGATTGCCTGCGCCTTGAGGATTGGTGCCACCGGCCGGGTTGCCCGTGGGACCGCTACCTGACCCTGAACCGCCGCCTGCAGAAATCACGTTAAGCAACACAGTGAATTTCTGGTCGGTAATACTGGTGCAATTTCCGCTACAACTCGCGCACTTCACAACCAATCCTGCGGTCCGTGTTGCGCCCGCAGCAAGCCCTTCAGAACTGTAGTTGATGGTGACGCTTTTGCTACCTCCCGACGGAACATCTGAGACAAAGTTCTGTGCAGGCTGTATCCAGGACGACATGGAATTGTCTGGAGACTTGGTGATCGAGAAACTCTCAGGCTGCTTGCATTTGTTGTCGATCTCCAGTACGGTCGAGTCCTGCTGGTTGGGCTGCAGCGTGAACGAGGCGCTCGCTTGCGCGGAAACATGTGGTGTAGCGATGTTGGCCACGCCAAGTAGACAGATAAGGATGCGGGTAAGTCCAGCCTTCATTTGGGACTCCTCAATCTTCTGTTAGAGCATGTTTCAAAAGAATCGCCTTGTGACAGTGTTACGACTTCAGTCATGCCGCAAAAGCTAAATACAGTCAACACGGCTTAAGCCACTGAGGGAAGCATTTCTTGCATTTCTCGCCTCATGTCAGAGTTTTTCCGCAGCCCGTTTTGCTCCTGCCAACTCATCCCCTCTCGGATTCGCGCCACCCTCACTTTGGGAAATTCCCTTTCACCGCCGCCCACGTGCTCTCCGGCAGATGGCGCTCAAACGCAGTCCGGAGGTCTTTCAGTCCGTTCATCATGGTCGATATGCGCCCTTTACCTTCCGTAGTTGTCACCACAAAGTCGCTCATCACCGCGCTGAATCGCACCGATTGCACCTTGTCCCATGTGACCGCAAAGCTCTTTGACCACGGGCTGCGCTTTTCAAATCCCTGCGGACCTATCCGATAGGCCACGCCCCACACTGTAATCGCCATGGGAATCAAGGTCCCCGTTGCAAGTGCGATGAGCAGATACACGGCCGCCATATCGTCCGGCTTAGGCGGGCTAGCCACCGCCATAAAAACAAAAATCGCCGTCCAGGCTGCGGCTACCACCACGCATAGCCATTTCAGCGCCGGGCCAAACTCGATTACCCGCGCATCTCCTTCCGCGCGTGCCTGGTCGCTGCGCTGCTTCATCAGATATGAGAGCACTGAGATCACCACTACCGGCACCCAAGCTGAAACCATTAATCCCATCGCCTTATCACCTCTCCCTGATTTCCACTCAGGTTGTCTTCCAAGGCAATCCAGAACATTGAAGCATCGGGCAAATCTATCGCCCAGCCATGGCCGTATTCATCTGCACGCGCGACTGTATGAGAGACTGCCTCAGTCCCTGCGCAAATTGCACCGCATCCGGTTGCGTGTGCGTGGTGCTCAAAATCTGGCCGTCGTTGGTCACATTGCCGGGGCTGGGGCTGAACGCCGCATTCACCAGCGCGTCGGATTGCGCGCTGGCAGCCCGCATCACAGCATTCGTCCGCTGTTGCATCTCTGAGATTGCGTTCTGGTCCTGCGCAATTCGCTGGTCCGACTGCGCCGTCCATGCATTCACATCGTCCAGTTCCGCCTGCAATCGCGCCTTCTCATCCGGATCGTCCGTGTTGGCAATCGCGTTCTCCAACTGGCTGCTCAATTCGCGCCCCACCTGCTTCTTCTGCTCCAGAATCTGCTGCATGGGCCCGGCACTCAGATGGAATTTGTCAAACGAATCCGGCTGCATCAGGTAGCCCAAATCGCGGACATTCTTGAGTGCCGAGTTCATCGAGTCGCTAAGGCTTGTCAGGTCCCCCGCGTGATTTTGAAAAAAGTTCTTCTGCAGTTCGTCAATGCGGTGCAGGCGTCCGCCCGCGCCCACCCACGGCAGCAAGCGCGACAAACCGTCTGAGATGGTAGCCACCGGCCGCGTAAGCCCCGTCATGACCGCGTCCATGATCGCCTTCTCAGGCCCGCCTTGAGCGTTGATCGACGACTCGAGCGTCGACTGTATGTGCGCCAGCGGATCACCCCCGCCGCCCTTGAAAGACGGAAACCCCGGCGCGCCTCCGCCGCTGCTCCTACCAACCGCATTGTAAACATTCATGTCGGTTCCGCCCGCGGCCGTATTCAGAATCGATGCAACGCCGCTCGAAACCATGCCCCGCGCCACTCCCTGCGACTGCGGCACGATTAGCTTCAAATTGGGCTGCGGTACCAGCCCCCCGGTCATTCCATCATGTGCAGGCATCTTCGTTCTCCTTCCATTCCGGGGTCATGCAACGCTGCGCATCATCGCGAAACGCGTGGCGAGAAAATCTGCCACGTGCCTTTGTTATTCACCGTGATTCCTCCGGTTTGAGTCACGGTTACCACCTCCGTTGGCGCCGACACGCGAGCCCCTGTAAGATCCGCCAGTTGCTGCGCAATGTTATTAGTTGTCTCCAGGTCGCCCGTCGAGCAGGCCAGCAGGCGCACGGGATCTCCCATGTTGTAGCCATCGGCCTGCATGCGCGCCAGCAGCTTGGGCGCGTCCATGCTCGCCCACGACCCGTCGGGCAGTTTATAGCCCACGGAATCCGGTGTGCCGTGGAGATTCACATCGGTAACGCCGGGAATGTTCTCCACGCGGGCCGAGCTGATGGTGACGTTGGCATCCGAATGTCCAACGATGATCATCTTGCCCGGAGGTGCATCCGGATCCATATACCAGCGTGGATCGCCTTCGAAGCCCCCCGGAGGGCTGTCCGGAAATATATGAGGAGATTCGAGCATGGGCCCCTTTGGCATCCACTCCGGCGGCAGCGGTCCGTCGGGCGGTAGCGGCGGCGCAGTTGGAACTTTCGGCGGCGGTGCTTCCGGTACCAGGGGCGCAATTCCTTTGCCGCTTGCCGCCTCCCCGGCTGCAAGCAAATCCTCACCCAGTCCCACGCCGGCCACACCCGCAGCCCCCTGAATCACAGCCAGAGTCGTGTCAGTCGCGTTGGCGATCTTCCGCCCTAGTTCGTGATCGCTGGCGAGGTCCAGAATCTCCTGAATGTCAGGCACGATCTTTTGGTATGTCTTGCCGTAGTTAGCCAGGTTGTGCAGCGCCTGGTTAAACAACTGGTTGTACTGGTCATTGAATTGCCCCAGCCGGTTCAGAACTCCATCCATGCTGCTGTGTAACTGGTCCTGCAACTGTTCGAATTTTTGCTTCGCGTCGCGAATATCCGTCGCAAAGTCGGCAGAGCTCTTCCGCGGCCTGTTATCCTCTCCGCCATCATCTTGCTCCGTAAATATAGGATCGCCTGAGATCAGCGGCACAAGTGGAAGGCTGATCCACGGCGTCAGTGGAAGCAGTCCCTCGTCTGAACCGGCTGGATAGCAGATACAATCGTCGGCGCTTGTGCATCCACCAGCCATCACCGCATGCGGAAACGCGACCCGCAGCAAAGCCTGCAGGCCCGAGAGCGTAATCAGTGCCGGCGCCAGAGAGCGGGCCGTGGCGACAATCGCGGAACGATTGAGGCGGCCCGGCGACGATGGTCCATCGGGAGCCGAAAAGAAGCGAACTGCATAGCGGGTAATCAGGCCGAATGCGATAGTAATTGGCAGCCAATAGAGCGGCATCAGAAAGGTGAATGCCCACGTGGCCAGCTTGTTCCCGTTTGTCCCTAAGTGAAGAGACAAATAATAGAACGAGCGACCGTGGGCCTGAAAAAAGTCTTCGAGCGCACCGAGGTACTGTGGACCGCGCGGCGTGAGATACAGCAGCGTACTGGCTGTAAGTGCGGTCATGAAATTGCGCACAACCGCGGCGCGGCGCAAGGGCATCGGTGCAAGCATCCATCGCTGCATGCTCGGATAGGTAATACAGCCTAAACACGCGCCCAGTAAGTATCCCCCGGCAGAGCCGGGGGCTTTACGATGTGAGCCGCTCAAAGCGGCTTGAGCGGGGTCGCTAACGCGGCCCCGGTTGAGTTGGGCCACCTTGACGGTGGCA
>Ga0316231_1000694_pt1 | contig 44414 bp, 34 predicted proteins | sample TBH18027metaG_FD_206002 | JGI IMG/M metagenome (GOLD analysis project Ga0316231, IMG submission 206002) | Freshwater microbial communities from Trout Bog Lake, Wisconsin, USA - TBH18027 | ecosystem: Environmental > Aquatic > Freshwater > Lake > Hypolimnion/Profundal zone | place: USA: Wisconsin... | reverse complement strand
TTTTGAAACTTTTTCATGATACTTAATTTTAAGTGAAAATTATATGCAAGATTTTTAAAGGGTGTCACTGAAGGGCAGTCAAGAAACCGTGGAATACCGCAAAGAACCTAGGGCTGAGGATATGCCGCGAAAGTTCTTGAATGAGGGGACCGTTACCGGATGGGGCATTCTATCTTCGCATTGAATTTGATTTAAAATATCAGTGAAATAGGATCAATCTACAGTTGGGAAAGGGTTAGGTTAAGGGATCAATCCAAAGTTACACGATGTATGAGCTACTCTTTACAGAAGATAATGGTGAGGACAGCCCACCGTTGTAAAAAGAACAGATCAGTTTGGGAATTGCCAGGATAAGTTGTAAAGGTGGTGACTAATCGATTGAAAAATTACCGGACTGCGAAAGTTGCCGGATAGTAAGGGTTGCATTGAAGTTTGCTGATCCCCGGTCAGAAGAAAAAAGCAATCAGGGTTTAATCAGGGAGATTTTGAAGAACAAAAAAATACCGCTGTACGGAGGTTTTTTTTGACCTCTGTCACAGCGGATTAATTAATTTGCGTATGGATTTCCACATCCGTTGTAAACATCTTCATCTGCGGCTGAAGAAAGGAATTGCCGGTAGGAAGCATCACCGCAAGTCATGCAGAATACTTCCCGGGAGGAAGGCCAATAGTAAATATTGACACCTTTGGTAAGTTTAGCCCTGCATTTTGAGCAACAAGATGTAAACTTAGCTTTGATCATTCTTGGATCATTGGCAAATCTTGACATTCGATTTACCACTGCCTTGTGGATTTTTATTGGCTTCTGGCACGCCGTTGTTAATATTAAATTCAGTGGGAAATCGTAAGAAGTGCTTGTTTTTATTTGAATTATAACTTCTTAGAAGCTTAACCCATTCGCCGGTGATTGTAATATCTGATGAAAAACCTTCAATTGTTTTGTAAAAAGCGCTGTCATAAGCCGGATTTTTGCTGATATACTGCTTCATTTCTTTGATTATAGCACGATGTAAACGTTCAAATCGGCGCTGATAAAAAGAAATATCTTCCAGAAATTGATTTTCTGTCATTGATTTTGCCCCCTGCCCGGGGGACTTATTGTGGCATCAGTCGGTAGACTGACTTTGTCTGGCACGCCGGTTAATTTATTTTCTAATCTTCATCCGGAAATAAGATCGTGATAGCCGGGGATGGATCATCCAGGTCAAGTGGACCAATTACAGCTCTGAGGGTGACCTCCCGAAGCAACCGGTTCCCTTCGCACACTTTCTCGTATTTGGTCCAATCGCCTTGATCGGGTAGCTGACAGCAGAAACCAAACCTCAAATCAGCACCTGAGCATCTTCTGGCTGAAAGTGAAAACATATACAGGATATCCCAAAGCCGACCTTCCTCACTCTGATGAGGCATGTCAAAGGGGACCAGTACATACTTGTCATAAACTCCACGTGTCAGGAAAACGGGGAATTTGATACCTGCCTCTTTGGAAATATCCGGACTAATTGGTACCTGTATCCCATCGGCAACAGCTTCCATCCGGGTGTAACTTGCAATAATCTTCCAATCGTTTAAATCCATTGTTTTATTGCCGCTGCCCTGCGGTCTTATATTGGCATCTGGCACGCCTGTTTGTAAATTATCGTTTAGAGAATACCTTCATCGGCCATGGAGTAATAGCCTTCTGAGGAGAGAATCAGATGATCAAGCAGGGGAATTTCAAGGATAAGACCGGCTTCTTTAAGATTCTGGGTAATCTTTCGGTCTGCTGAACTAACTTCCAGATTACCTGACGGGTGGTTATGCGCAACAATGATTGAAGTAGCACAGGCTTTCAATGCGACCTGGAAAACAACCCGGATATCTATTATTGTTCCGGTCATTCCACCTTTCGAAATCTGATGATAACCAAGAACCTGGTTCTGGCGGTTAAGCATGAGCATATACATGAATTCAATATGGTCATAAGCGGGCCAGAACAATTTAAAAGCGCAGTAGGACTCAGTTGACCCGGTAATTTTCATTCGGTCACGCGCTTTGATAATTGAAGAATAAGAAATCTGAACTTCGGAGATAATCTCTGGAATCATTTGTTTTGACCGCTGCCTTGCGGGTTTATTATGGCATCTGGCTCGCCGTTACAGTTAAATTAATGAGCTTACCAGATTGAGCCGGGCGGATTCTGTCAAGGGCGAATGTCATTTTATCAACCGGCAATTCGGCTTCACTCATTGACCAGGTTGAAAAAATGAACTAGCACGAAGTGCCGGGAGGCGCTATGCCAAAACGTGACCTGCCAGGCGCCGGATGGCCCTTTACTTTTCCGGCTGGCGATCAATAAATTTGCTCTGTAATTTGAGTGTAAAAGGAAACTTTCTCAAATAAACGACGAACAGCAGAGAATAAAAGAGCATAAAAAAAACCTCCGGAGAGGTTTTTTAAGTAAATTGTAGAATTTAATTATTCTCATATTTTGCCAAAAGTTCTTCTGCCATCTTTTCTGTTAAATCAGGGTTTGAATCATATTCTTCATTTTCTGCATTCCAGGTTTTTATTGATGAATCGGTGTTGTCTGAATTCCAGAAGATAGAAGTCATTTCGTTTTTTCTGCCGGCTGTTTGATTTAAAAATGAAGTTTTCATGATATAACATTTAAAGGTTAAAAATTATATGCATGGTCTTTAGGGGTGCCAAAGAGAGGCAGTCAGGAAACATGGAATACCGGAATAAGCACAGGGAGTGAGGATATGCCGTGAAAGTTCTTTACTGAAGGGACTGGTACATGATGGGGTGCCCCACCTTCGCAGGGAATTTTACTTAAATGCTAATATGAAATACGATTACTGTTTATTAGCCGGAAGTGAGAATTGAATTCTCGAAGTGGAAAGAGTTTATTCAGCAAGAACTGGAAAAGGTAAAAATGATAAAATGATTTACCTGTATGGCAATCAATTAATTGCATAAGAAATGATGGTAAAAAGAAGCAAAATATGAGTTCTAATAGCAATCTTTCTCAGAATTCAGTTTTGGAGTTAAAAAAGAAACCCCGCCAGGAGAGGCGGGGTGGTGATTCCATTAAAATTTAAAATTCATTCCATTGTTTCGAAATCGTAAATGAATAATAAATATTATTATCATTTCTATATTTTATCAGGTAATTGCATAGTATTTACTAATTGAACTACCCTTAACTTTAACCATATTAATTAAAGGGTGTAATAATAGGTCTTTATTTTGGCAGCCATCAATTTACGTCGCTCCAATAAAAAATCTTCATAATGATTAAAATTCATCGTACTAATGGTTATTGGAATACAATTACAAGCCAAATTGTTTAGCAGTTTTTCTAAGTCGTTTATATTTCCGTAGGTATTCACCTTTGTTTCACACTGTTTGAATACAATCCCAAAATACTCGTAAGGAGCTCTATTTCCAATTGCAATATTGGTTTGAGTATCTAAATAAGTATAGTTTGCTATCTGATTATATTTTGACCTATCCTTTATGCCATGTTTTTCAAGATAGTTTTTAGGAAAAATATGATGAATATCACCCATGATCGTAATTAAGTCACTCACTTTTGTTCCGTTCATCAATAGGGAGTTATCTGCGCTATGTATCTGGGCAGCAAGGAATACATTGAAATAGGGACTATTTATGGCTGATGTTTCCAGATTCTGAACCAATCCAATAGTCCAGAATGTATCTGACAACTCAGCAGCTTCAACTTCTTGATAGAACTCCACAAAACCTCTCTCAGCAATTCGACGAATGTCTTTATCCATAGCAGTTTCAGGTGAGGTAATGTAACGACTTGTCAGGGTACTTAATACATACCATTTTGCAACAAAATGCTTTATTTGTGTTTTTTCTATATTGCTGTCAGCATGTAAAAGCAGATAAAGCGTATAGGCGAAGTCAAGAGTCATTTGAGAATTTATTAACCGACTAGAAATAAATCCTGAAGATTTGATAGAAAGAATAAAGTTGGAGAATGAGAACTGATTGATGAAATTATAAACGCCCTGTGTAAGTTTTGCGAATGATTCTTCTGCTATTTCTTCTTTGTAGTCACGAGTTACAAAATCACGCCCTCCCAATAAACTCACCAGATCTTTCATTTTTCCTCTTCCGAATTGGTGCATCAAGGATACCCGTAGAATATCACCATAATCTGGATCATAAATATCACCTATATCATCTTTAAGCCATTTTATTTTAGGCGCAAAAGGAGAATCCATAAACTCCTTGTCTTTGCACATATCTGAATACCAATCTGGCTGGACAGCTAAATGTGAGAAATAATCGATTGCTTTACGTAGCATATTTCCCCCATAAACACTATTGGCCGCAATCTTCGACATGGCAAAGTCGGATTGATTTAGTTTGGCTCCCTGGCTGTTGATTCTGATAAATATCTCGGTAACTTCATCGATAGTTAACTCCTTATTAAGTGTTATTACCCCGATCTGCCGATTTCTGATATCTGTTAATTGCATTAATATTTTATTGAGATCACTTCCCGAAATTTCAGTGTTTTTAGAACAATAAACATTTACAAACTGCCAGGTATCGAATGTTGGTTTAAATACTTCAGAAATATCTGCTATCCATTTTTTATCTTTTAATATGGCATTATCCTGAACCTTAAAACGTTCTTCCTCATCTTCTGCCAGGGGATTAAAAGCAATCTTTATTCGCTTTTTCTGAAAATCAGAATTGATTACTTCAACTCCTACAATTGCGGTCATCAATGCGGTAATTCGTTGTTGCCCGTCTATCATGATCTTTTTACCTTCTGACAAATTACCATCTTTTAACCTCATATTAGGTCTTTGTGAGATAATCAGATAACCGGTGGGATAACCAGTATAAAGGGAATCGATTAAATCCCTAACCTGCTTTGGTTTCCATACAAACGGACGTTGTATTTCCGGAATGGCTATTTCGTTTGATTTTATGAGATTAAGGACTTGCTCAACACTGATGTTGGATGATTGATATTTCTCGGCCATTTTAAATATTTAATTGTCGGTTTCTTTTTTTATTGCATTTTTTTAGTTTGGATCTTTTCTGTTATTCATTACAACTGGTAGGATTGCAATTTCAGATCATCGAACTCCGGAGGATTTGACACGATAACTTTCATTAAATCGTTCAGGTCAATGTAATCCTTTCCCTTTTGAGATACATCTCTTGAAGTTTGCTCAACTATGAAATTAATTTCTGCAAACGTGTAATTATCAGTTTCTTCACCTATGTAAATCCAGTTGGTGATATGATGAGCTCGTTTTTTTAAAAGAGATTTAAAAGCATCGATTCTGGCTTCAATATCTGGCGGTCCAATAAATAGTTTTAAATCAAACCGACCAGGACGTTTTACTGCATCGTCGATAAGACTGAGATAATTGGTTGCTCCGACCACAAAAATTCCGTTTTGATGGGCATTATTCAACTGGATTAAAAATTCATTCACTTCAGCCTGGTAGTGAAAATTAATATCACCCCTGTTGCGGTTTGGAACAAATGCCTCTAACTCATCAATAAATAGCAGGCTTGGTCTTTTTTCTTTCGCTTCATCAAACAATGTCTTGATTTTCTCCTGGGTTCCATGAACATAGGTGCTCGCAACAGACGAAGGGGAGACCTCGATAAAATTAAAATTCAGTAAAGCTGCTACCCGTTTGACTATGAAAGTCTTTCCACATCCCGGTGGGCCATACATTAACATGCCCTTTGGAATAGAAACATTATTTTTCTCGTACATCTCACGGTTCTTAAGGGGCAATAGGATATCTCTTTCAATCTTTGCTTTAATCGTGCGCATTCCTGCTACTGGTCCCCAATTAAATAATGAAGCTTTGCCTTTGGATGAGTTTGTACCTATGGTCACGATATTTCCAACTTTTGTAAAACTCAGCTCTTTCTTTAATTGTTCTTTTAATGCCTGTGCCTCAAGATTTACCGGATTTAATTCTGTCTGTAAGCAAAGCCATGCAAGCGCTTCTGCGTACCGTCCCCATTCCATCAGGAGAGAAATACGAAATTGAAGTGATAAGGAACGAAATTCAATATAAGCAGGATCTTCTTTAAAAATACCACCGTCATCCTGAATTAAATTCTCAAGCTTTTGGAGAATAACGCTGGGTGTATGTTTTACAACCAGATTCTGCCAGGCAAAAAAGGGATTGTTAGCGTTCATTTTAGGTTAGTTTAAGAATCTTATTAAAGATTTGGCATGCTAGAGTTGGATGATTTCTTTATTCACGTGTTTTAACAAGTCTTCTAATTGCCCTCCTTCACTAATATAACCAACGGTAATGTTGTCTGCAAGATCTATCATTAATCGGTTTCTTGTTTGGGAAGTGTCTTTGGTGACTCTTTTTGTTTGTTTGTCAAAAGGAGAAATGATTAGGAGGCGATTTTGAGATAATGCCTGTTCAAATTCAGGTTCAATTCTTTGTTTTATTCCTCTGGCCAGAACTACGATAATTGGTTGTGAACCTTTTAATAAATAATGCAAAATATCTTTTTCGATTTGGCTATGAAAACCACTAATAACACAATTACCCGCATCACGTTGTGCAATAGCCCAATCATAGCATTTAAAGACACAACTGGCAGTTACTTTTCGACTGCATAAAAAAGCTGTTTTATTTAACTTAAGCAATTGATAATTGCCAATATGTTCAGCGACATTAATTTGCATAGTGTATTTTTTACAACCAATCTGAAGGTTTGCGAAGAATATAACCGTCTTTTTTCTTTAATTCATCATTGAATTGACTATCCAGAAGTTTTTTACGACCAATAATTATTGAACCTCTGGCATTTAATGCTACTGATGAGTTTTGACGTTTCGGAGGAAAGGCAACAAAGACCCTTTTTTGTGGAAATAAGGTGTGAATTGCCTTGATAGGCGGGACTAAATCACTATCGCCTGAGATAAGCATTGCCATGTCAAAATTATCCTGGTATGCATCAATTAACATTTGGGTAGCGATGTTAACGTCAGTCATTTTCTCGTTATACGATGGCCATATATTTCCACAACGCTTACATTCAATAGTATTTGACTGGTAATGACCGTAAAGGATTTTAACATTTGTGGTTTCCAATGCTTCAATATAGGTGGCTTGTCGTTTTTGTTTATCCGGATTGTTACCAACACGACTCGTAAAGTATTTAACCTGGATAAGCTCCTGATTGGGTTTTAATAAATTAGATGCCAATAAATGAAGATCCAACCATTTACAGTTTTCAAAACCAGCCTCTTTCATTCCAAAATAAAGGTTGAATCCATCGACATAAACAATTACTCTTTCTTTTTTCTCAATTTTATTTGGTTCTGTCATTTTTGATATTATATTTGCAGTACTAAAACATCACCAAAGATAGCATCTTTGGTTCGACGCTCCGAAAGGAGCGTTTCTTCTTTATGTTAGTTTAATCTTTATTATCTCCATAATCCACTTCATTTGATATTATTTGTCATTGTTTCTTACTAATGCATACAAATTCGGTAAACTGTAGTTATTGAAATACTCTTGTTCTGCCTTTTTAAAATCAATAATTCTTCCTGCATCTAGTTGTGTAATTATTTCAAGGGCTTCGTTAAAAACAGAACTATTTTCAAACTCATAAAATCCCTGAACTTCATAGTTTTTATCTAAAAGAAGTAAATGTAAATGAGTTTGTCCAGCCAATTTTATCCAAGGCTCAAATGACTGTGGTTTTGAAATGTCAATTGGCTTATCATAGACAGCAAATGCCTTTCTTTCATCACCTGGGTTGGTTACATAGAAAATGAAGCTAAATATTGGACCATTAGAAGTATTTATTGCAACGCTGCTTGTGTAAAACCGGAAAGGTACGACAGCACTTAACTTAAAAATGAAATCAGTAGGATCAAAAATTATTAAAACAACTTCATCACCTACACTCTTATCTAAAACTAAAGTTAAGTAAAAAATACCTGCATTATGCATAAAACCGGCTGGCAGTTCAGGCATCACAAGATTTGTAGTGCCATGAATCCATTTGTTGTTATGTTTCATCATCTTCGTTTTCAAGTTCCTTTCCCATCCGGTACTTAATATCATAATTGATAATAAAATCCAATTCCTCGTCTGTAAAACCGTAATGCTTTGCTAATACGGTGTCAATTTCATCGACTAGAGGTTTTGAAAGTCTTGGTTGAAAAATCTGCATTTTTAAATTTCCATACAATTTATAAAATGCTTCTTGAAAATATGAATTTACTTGAAGTTCGTTTAGTAATTTATTTGCTAAATCAGAAAATTTAGTTTTAAAATTATTACTTGTTGTACTCATTTCAAAAGGGAATGTTACAACTTCTCTTTTATTTAAATTTCGACAATCAGAATAGCTAATGTAATACCAAAAGAATAAGGATGAAAGGTATAAAGCATTTGCAACCAAACGTTCTTCGTTAGAACTAAAGCAGATTTCCTTTAATTCTGAAGTTATTCTTAAATTACCATCATCTTCATAAATTTTGGGTGCAGTGTCTAGGAATTGAAGGAAATACCTGAGTTTGCGAGTATGGTAAACTTTATGTAGACTATTTTTTAATATGAAGTTGCTTATAGATTTATTTCTTTTGATCTTATCAATGATACTCGCTTCAAATTTGGTCCCTATTTTTGGTATAGAGTCGTTATGAAATGATTTTAAGGAAATTGAGGCATATCGAATTAGATTAAAAAGGTATTCTCTATTTTCTGCATACCATCTATGATATTTAGAAGAATACAATAGATTTTGTCCACATCTATTGCCTATAAAAATTGAAAGATGTTTTTCGACTCCATCAAAAAGTTTAGCTGGTCGCATGGAATAGCTGCTATACCATAAACTACCAAAGGTTTTCGATAATATATTTCTTAAAGAAGTGAACCCATCAGTGCTGATTATTGAAATTGGTACAATCATACCAATTGCACCCTTTGAATTTAAAATTAAGAAGACCGTTCTATGACATAGGCATATAAATCTTTACATTCGATTGTTCTATAATTTTTTAACTTGTACGGAGAAGTTGTATTTGAATAAACAACATACGGCGGATTTCCAATGACAACATCAAATCCACCTTTGCCGTGTAAAATTTCGTAAAATTCAGCAAACCAATGAAACGGTTGGTGTGATATCAACCAATTCTCATATTTTAAGGCCATTGCCTGTAGGTGAAGCAATTTGTTCAGTTCTAAGTTTAGTTCCATTAAACGCTTGTTCAACTCGCCTTTAGCAATTTTAAATTCCTTGAAATCATCTCCAATTGATAACTGAATTTCTTTGTAGCGTGCAAAAGCTTTGGCTACAATATCACATTTTTCTTCTATAGCGGGTTTAGCTTTTGCACCATCAAGCGTATACATTAATCCTTTTTGAAGCTCTAAATCATTTGCAAAACCTACCAATGTATTACCTGAACGAATGTTGAAATCAATATCTGGCAAAGGTTCTAAACCAAGGTTTGGCTTGCGGAAATCAACCTCCACAGTTGCTACCAACTTAAGGAATAAGCGAAGTTTGGCAATCTCAACCGCTTCCTTCATAATATCCACGCCATACAAATTCCGCAAGATGATGCTTTTGTAAATGAAATAGGGCAAATTGGGATGATGCTCATTCTGAATCTCTTCCAACACAGAACGAAAATACTTGTATTTGTTGTTGAAAGTGCTTTTGTGTGCATCGTTCAGGCGGTCTTCGTCTTCAACAAATGCACGCATCCGATTAATGCAAGCCTCGTACAAAGGTTCCAAAATGTTCATTGCTGCGAACAGGAATGCACCAGAGCCACATGTGGGATCAAGAATAGTAACTGAGGTAATGGTTTTATAGAAGTGCCGCAAAAAATCAGGGTCAGCCGTATTTTCAATACAATCTTGGGCAAATTGGCGAATATTCAGATTAAAGGTAATAAAGTCGTTGATGTTGGTAATTTCACCAGTATTAATTTTAGTCTTTATTTCAGTATAGCGGTTACGGCGGTCAACAACTTCTCTCCAAATTTCGGTGGGCAAGGCTAAACTCGCCGGTGCAGGTTTATTCCATTCGGAACGCTTACTTACATTGTTAATTCCATCGGATACTTCAACTGGCAAAGGTTCTTCAAAACCCTTTTTAACTGCATCATAAATGTAATTGTCGTTACTCTGTTTTACCGCCTGCCAAATTTCGCCATCATTAATAAAGGCTTTGGGATACTGACGTTTTGTCTCCTCAAAAAGATAGGGGAGAATACTATTTTTGGAGATATAGTCGGTGATGTCCTCCTTTGTATAATAGGCACCCATATCAGCTCTGTCATTGATGTATTTCTCAAAGATATAGCCAATTACATCGGGGTTAATATCCTTTCCGCTGGCGGTAACCCGTGTATCGAGATGCCATTCATATTGGTCAAAGAAATCGAAAATCCGTTCAAATGCTTTGTCCTCAATATCAATGCTTTTGTACATCTTCTCCAGTTCATGCTCATCAAATAATCCACCGTTGAGATAAGGAATTTTGCCAATTTCAATCTTAATCTCTTCTTTTTGATTTGATTCATTAAGACCCTGGTGAAATAGAAGAAGCAGAAAGTCCCGATAAAATGAGTAGAATTTATTTTCACCCTTTTTAATCTTACAAAGTTTTAATCGCTCCCGTAGGTAGTTTTTGTTGTTATCCAGGAATCCTTTTTTCTGAATAAAATAACAGAACATCAGGCGGTTGAGCATTAAAGAAGCATACCAATCCTTATTTAGTTTGTCATCAATTCCTTTAATAAAATCGAGGAATGATGTATGCTCTTTTTTAAACTTGTCATAAAACTGTTTGGTTACCTTATCTGCATTAGCATGGAAATTTTGAGCCATCCGATTGGTCACATCAACAATAGTGATTTTTTCTTCTTCATCCATTTCAAAGAAAATACCCGATGCCCGTTGGTACAATAATTCCGGATCCTGGGAGATATGGTATCGTGTTTCGGTAACCTTGGTTGGTTTTCCGGACTGCCTTACCACAAATTGCCAGATTTGTTCCCTTTTACCCGAATCGATAAAGATGATCAAATGTTCCTGAAAGAGTTTTGTGACTTTTGTTTCAATTTTCTTTCGCGTATTGTATTCAGGAATTAATCCGTCATTAGTAGAATGGCAAAGAAGAATTTTAAATCCGCTTTTCTCTGCAACTGCTTTTAATGAATAAGTAATATAATCAACAGTAATTGGTTGAACAGTTTTATCATTGTTCCAGCCCATTTCATTAAAGAGTTCCCGAAAATTGAACAGTTTGATATATCCGGAAAATTGTTGTTTAGTTAGTGCCATAATATCAAATCTGATTAATTAAACCCAATGAACTGATAATCTGCGGATCTTTATTTTGTATTTCATCCTGATCTACAATACAAAGTTTATCTTCTTCCCGAAGGGAAACTACCAAATTTACCAGTTCTTCGTCAGAAATCCCAGTTTTGAGTTGACGGTTCAACGTTTCCCGAGCAAATTCTTTGAACGGATATTTGTAAATATCATCCACCGCTTTCTTCAAACCATCGTTCACAAATAATGTATTTTCAAATTCCTTGCAATACCTGTCAAGACGCATATAAACCCTGTATTTTGCACCAGTTTTTTTCCCAAGGGAACCACCGGTATTCTTTTCATCATCTCGAATGTATTCAATGCCTTTCTTCACAAGTTCATGATGTTGTGGTAGTTTATATCGAGGCTCTTCATCAGGATTACATGCAGCTGCTTTAAGAATTGTAAGTTGTGATTGTGTAATAATGCTCCCTTTTGTATCAATCCAGGCAAGGACATCATTTTCTTCAGGAGTTCGGGTATAAACAATAACCCCTTCCTTCTCGATTCCCATATTGTTTTGCTTTGTTGCATAAATCACCTTAGGAAGATTCGGTATTGTTTTTTTCAACTCCGGAGTTTCATCAGTGGCATTTTTCCATATTTGAAATGCGTAGGAAGCTAAATCAACTTCGCCTTCTTCATCATCTAAAATGCCGGATTTTTCGTTATATAGATCCTCAATGTTAATCGGGTCTCCATCAAAGAAAACTTCGTCAGAACCTACGACTTCGGCGTTTTGGCGTATTCGGTTTGTAAGTCTGTGCCGGAGGTTTATTATTTGTTCAATTCCATCTTCCGGCAAAAAAGAATAACAAATTATTTCTTCCGCCTTTTGTCCAATTCGGTCAACACGACCGGCACGCTGTATCAGACGTATAATAGCCCAGGGTAAATCATAATTCAAAATGATGTGGGCATCCTGTAGATTCTGCCCTTCACTCAATACATCAGTTGAAACTAAAACCCTGAAATCATTTTTTGATGGTGGTATTTTATTGCTTACCGGACTAAAAAGCAACGCCAATGCTGTTGGATCTGCATTATCTCCGGTTACATGTTCAAGGCGTTCAATATTTCGTTTTTTAAGATGCTCCGAAAGATAATAAGCAGTATCGGCAAACTGAGTAAAAATCAAAACTTTTTCATCTTTGTGCTTGCTTGTCAGCAATTTGTACAGAGCATTTAATTTCCGATCATCATTAACGTTCCAATCTTTTCCAATTTTCAAAATATTAATAATATCAGCACAATCAGATGCCAACTGCTTTAACAAACCCGGAGCAAAAAATTCACTTCTAATCCAATCAAATTGTTTCCTATACTTAGTGCTTGAATAGAGGTCATAGACCTTTGCTGCATTTTCTAAATAAATATTTTCGTCAAGAATGAAATTTATTGTGCTTTCTTCGTCACCGTTACTATCGGTATCATTATCCTCCAGAAAATCATCAAGGTTTTGTGATATACTTTTCCCTATAGGCACAGGCAAATTATTTTGAACCGCATAGAAAAAAACATAATTTCGAAGAATATGCCTACTCAAGGACATAAGAAAAGAAAAACCACTGCTTTCAAGCCTTTTAAATAGATTTGTCCGGCAAAATCCCATCAATCTTTTACCAGCACGCGATAAATTTGAAATGATTACTTCTTCGTCTTTTGTGGGATTTATTGTTGTTTTTGGTCGTATGTAATTTCCTAATCCGTAACGGGGTAAGTCAAGTCCATTAATAGCATCAATTACTGTCTGTGAATACAATTTGGCATATTGATCTCTTGGATTATTTGGATCAAAGTCAAATTCAACTTTTTTAGGAATCCGGTCAGGAAAATACGAACGTGTTCCGTCTGAAAAAGTCAAATATCTTCTATTTCGATCCGGATCAAATTGTGCATAGTTTTCTTTTATAAAACTCCTTGTGCGTCGGACCAGATAAAGTCGCATTAATTCACGCCAGTCATCTGCAAAATGACTTTTTTCAAAGGCTTTAATACTCCGGATAAATGTTTCTATATGTTGTGCTGAAAATTGAACATGACCGCCAATATGGTTTATGTAATTTTCAGGGCTGATCCCCAAATCTTTATCATCAGGAATAAAAAGACGAAGCTGATTGGATAAATCCGTATAAGATTTGTTATAAGGTGTGGCAGAAAGCAAAATCACCTTACTATCATTTTCTTCTAAATAAGCTTTTATCGAACGATATCGACTACCTTGATCATTTCGCAAATTGTGGCTTTCATCAATTATCACCAATTTATACCGGCGTAAATCAGGCAATTTTTTTTGAACTTCACCTATTGAAATAACATTTGCCTTTAAGTCATATTTGTTGATATAACCCGCCCACATTGTTTTAAGGTTTGGCGGACAAATAATCAGTGTTGAAAAGAAAAAATCCTCTTCAAATATTTTTGCTATTGCACATGCTGTAATGGTTTTCCCTAGCCCAACAACATCACCAATAAATACACCTTCTCGGCTATTCAACTTTTTTGCTGCGATAAGTACTGCTGCTTGCTGAAACGAAAGAAGTTCTTTTCGAAATACTTTTGGAATTTTAAATTCATTAAGTCCGGCTCTGGCTTCCTGCGATAGGTGATAAGCCATTTTTAGGTAGATGTGATACGGTGAAACTAAACGGTCGGCGGCCCAACTATTATCAATGATTTCAATTAGCTCTTGAGTAATATCGATGCACCAGCGATCAATCCAACGCTCATCAAACCATTTGGATAATTTTTTTGCAGCATCCTGATCCATTACGTCAATATTCAGCTCTCCTTGTTTTACAAGACCGGCCAAGGTTAAATTGCTGCTACCTAAAAACCCAACAATCGGAACACGTGTATCATTGCTATAAGCCAAATACAACTTTGCATGCAAGGAATGGCGTAAATGAAGTTTAACAACGACCTTTTTATCTTTCAACTGCTGGCTTAACTTGCGCAAAGCGTTTTCATCATCCTGAGAAGGTATGCCTATTGTCAATTGATCTTTAAATTCCTGAGCTAATCGTTTTTTAAGTTTTAATGCTTCGTTTTGGTCGAGTATATAATCATCATCAGTTTTAAAGTAATCACGAAGTATATCAACCGGCAATTTCTGCATCCCAACTAATAATCTGCAAATTCTGTGAACTTCATCCAGGCTTTCAGAAACTTTAGATCCTGGGAGTAAATCAATCTTTTCCGCCACTTCTTTCCACCCCCTTAAATTAAAATACCCAACGCAAAAATCTGTACGTTGGGATACTTTCAAGGTTTCATTTAACCCTTTTGTAAGAGGGTTTTCAATATTGTCGTAAATTTTTGGCATAGGATTAAGTTAGGTTTCAAAATTAAATAGCCACAGAAAATAAGCGTGTTATTGACAATTCAAAAATCAGGTTATTTGATTAGCTATTTATGCTTGCATATAATTGATTAATAAGTAAATAAAATGTAATAGAATTAAGTGGACAATAAATAATGTATTGGTTACATTATTTATTGTAAATGTACAAATTAATTTAAATAAAGAATGGATCTTACATAATATTAAAATTTTTACCTTGCAATTAATTAAAAGTAAATGCATAAGAGAAAGACCCCGAAGGGCCTTTCTCTATAACACCATTTCAGCAACAGGAGCTCGTTCCAATTTCTGATTAATCATATAATTAACTGCATTTTGTGCCTGTGCTGCTGCCATTACCAGAACTTTCGGATCATCCTTGAATGTTCTGATCCAGCTTTTGATATAGGCAGCATTGTTTTGAATGGTTTCCTGCTCAATATCGCATATTCCACAAAGGTAGGCGGCACCCATTTCAGCAACCAATTCTTCCTGGCTGTAATCCTGTGAGCCAAACTGATGATCTTTGATCTTTTCATGTCGCCCAAGCCTGGAAACATGGCCGGTGCTGTGGACTAATTCATGAAAAAGAGTGGAATAGCACTGTTCATCATGGAAAAAGGATCTTTGCGGAGGCATGAAAACCGTATCGATAGATGGTTTATAATACGCATGATCCTCATTCCATTTTATTTTGGGACAATCTTTCCACTCATTGATCAGGTTCTCTGCTGCTTCTATGGAATTAAAATCGTGATCATAAGCTTCCGTTTCCGGAATCTTTTTAGGATCTATTCCTTCTGTTTGTGTAAAGTTAAAGACATTGTAATACCTCAGAAATGGAGTTTTCTTAGTGCTTCCGTCTTTCTCCAGGGATTCAAGTAGTTTCCAGAAAACAACCAGCGTTGATTTCTCTCCCTTTCTGACTGTGCCACCCAGGGCCCGTGCTTGTTCAAAGGTCATGTAGAATGGAGAATCAAACTTAAGGCAGAGAATCATCCAGAAATTAATTCCGGTATAAGGACGATTTGAGATCATGTTTCGGGGCATTCCGTTTTGCGATCTCCAGGGGATTTGCCACGGCACTACTCCGGAATCGAGAAAGTCAATAATCTTCTGTGTAACCAATTCATACAGATCAGTTTTGTTCATTGTTTGTGCTGTTGCCCTACAGACTTGTTTTGGCATCCCTTGTTAAAAGGATTTTATCTGGCTCGCCGGTGAATTTGAACCGGATCAGATTGAGCTGGGCGGATTCAGGCAAGGGTAAATGTCAGTTTCCCGCTTCGACTTTGCTCAAGGAGCAAAAGGGAAAGTGACCGAACACGAAGTGCCGGGAGGTTACTCCAAAAGAGGTGAGATGCAATACCGGACGGCCCTTGACTATTCCGGCCAGCGATCAATAAATTTGGTGAGAATTGGAGGAGAGAATACCTGTCAGACCAATGACAAGAAATTAATTTTCAGTATTAAACCAGTGAACGCCCGAATTACCTTTCTCCTTATGCGCCTTATGATATCCCTTGTTTGTAAACAAAGGGTGCAGCTCAGGTTTTAATCGGTCACCCGCAGGATTAAGCATAGTCGGATCATTAAACCCTGGGATATTCGCTAATTCAGATAAGGGGTAACCCTTCAGATCATCGGAAGGGTAGGGAAGGAGCAGTCTGAGAATGTCTGACAAATGGGCAGTAGATTTGATCCACTGGCGTTCTCCAGATCTCGAAAGAACAACTGGCATACGCTTAACGCCAATTGAGCGCATCAGCTCATTGGCAACAGTTGTGATTGCGGCGAATCCTGTAACAAACTCTCCCGATTCCGGGTTTTTCCAGGTGTCATAGATACCGGCCATTGCAAAAGGTCTGTTTTTATTTTGAAGAAAGAACAGGTAAGGTTTATGGTGGTCGGTCCATCCATACCAGGCATCGGCAATTACCAGGCACCTTTGGGACTGAATAGGTTTCCGGAACTCAGGTTTTAGAAATACTGCCCTGGAGCCGTTATAGCCCGGATCATTCCGGCAATTCTTATCACCTTCAGCCCGGGCCGAGGAAAGATCCATTGGTTCGGAAGCATAAAATGGAGTCATCCCGAATCTGAGTGGTCGCAGAAGATTTGAATGCTCACAGGTGATCACATAGCTAGTATTGCCAACAGATACTCCATGATTTTTTGGAACACGCTCAAAACTTGGATCGAGATTCACATTAAAACGAATCTCCATCTTTTCCAGATCGCTTGCGAGTACATATTTTGTTAGCATGATTATATATTAATCAAATTAGTGATTACAATATAATCAAATTGATTTCGGTGTATCCTGGAATTCAAAATTAAATTACGTAAAGATTGAGCATCATGACCTTAATACTTCACCCTGGTCATTCATTTAGTTGACTATACAATGAATAACCAATCACAACAGTTTCGAACGAGAAAAGCACAAAATAATTACCACATTATTTTAAATAAAAACATTTTGGCTTTAAAACCTGACTTTAAAAAAGGAATAAAACAGTAAAACTGGTTGTTCGGTTTTTGAAATCATATTTATTTGATCCACTGAGCGCACCAACAAAAATTCGCATGGAATTTTTGTTGGTGCGTGAAAGGGGCCCCCCAATTGCCTGTGTAGGATGCAGAATAAAAAGAAGATTCTATGAGGATATATGATATTAACATAAAGTATACAAATGTTATAATATCAGTGCAGGAAGAAAATCAGGAAGAAAGTAATTCAGTCCTGTAAAACAGATGAAAAATGATACAGTCCTTAGCTCTCCTACCTTTTTTTGTCCTTTAACCCGTCTGAATGATCTCTTATCTTTCGTTCCTAAAATGCAGCATGATGGATGAACTAGTAAAGATCAGAAGGTATACAGCCCTGAAAGAGTATGAGATAAAGGAAACACTTGATGGGAAACAGGTTACTTTTTCGATAAAGTTTGTGAAGAAGAGTGGCGAGGTTGTTTTTTATCCGCGTGCTGTTGCAGCCGGATTACGGTTTAATCGCAGTGATCACCGGATGCGTGGAGTCCTTCCGGTAGATAAGGACAACCAGGCAGCAGGTCATGTTACTCCTGTTCATATCGATAGTATCCTGGAATGGAACGGTAAAAAAATAAAACTCTAATGGCAGATATCTTATTTAACAAGACAGGTGTTCCTCTTATTGCTTATGGGAATAGTTATCAGGCAACAACTACAGGTACTCCGGCTGAGCGTTTAAAAAAGACGGCACAACCTAAGAATCCGGATGAAGATAAGTTCCTTGTTGGTGGTATCTGGGTATCGGACTGGAGCGGGAACAATGACTTTCCAACTATTGCCGATAATATCATCAATAGTGTTGGAGTGCTGAATACCGGACTAAAGTTCACCCGCAACTTCACCCTTGGTCAAGGAATCTTTGCCTGTAAGGTTACTGACTATGATGAAGCAGGTAATGAGATCTTACAACGAGTTAAGGATAAGTCCCTGATCAGATTTGCCAATTCACGGTTAGTACGGAGATATCTGGCTAAGGCGCTCCGGGATTACCTGAAGTTTGGCTGTGCCTTTGTTCAGATCATGATGAACAGTACCGGTGATCAGATTGCCGGGATCAATACGATCAATGCCAGGTACTGCAGGTTATCAGTTGCTGATGTGAACGGAGTTATTCAGCAATGTGTTGTTTCCGGCAAATGGCCAGATTCTCCGGCCGAAGGACAGTATGTCGTTATTGATGTGTTGGATGAGTATGATCCCATTGCGGATCTGGACAGACGAAGATGGGGAAACAAGACCGCAGGCAAGTCCTTTATTTATGTGATCAGGGACAGCTGGGGCAATGGTGAATATTACAGCTCACCAATTTGGTGGGCCTCTTATCTGGCCGGATGGATTGACATTGCCAAAAGTGTTCCGGCCTTTCTGAAAAAAGCGTACGAGAATCAGATAACCTGGAAGTGGCACATCCAGATACCTTATGCTTTTTGGGATAAACAGTTTCCCAAACAGGATTTTGCCAACATTGAATTGCGTAAACTGGCTATTGAGAAATACATGGATGATGTGGAAGCCAATCTGTGCGGTGTTGACAATGCGGATAAGCCCATATTTACTTTTTTCGACATCAATCCTGCTAATGGTAAAGTCGAAGAACAATGGATTATTAAGGCCCTTGATAATAAGCTGAATAGTGAACAGAACCTGGTCACTTCGGCTGCAGCCAATTCTGAAATCATGTTTTCCATAATGGTTAATCCCAATGTGCTTGGAGCTGGTATGCCCGGTGGAACCTATGCCGGAAATCAGGGAGGAAGTAATATTAGGGAAGCTTACCTGGTCAATATTGCCAATTGCTGGCTTGACCGGCAGGATATTTTGGATCCTTTAGAACTCTATATCAGATATAACGGAGCGGAGGATGATATCGAATGGCGGTTTAGAAATACGGTTCTCACTACCCTTGATACAGGGGCAGGATCGACCAAGACGTTAAGTTAATCAGTGTAATGCACTAACAATATGCTACTTAGTAAAAGCAAAAACATAAAGATGGAGGAAATAAGGGTTTATCTCCCTGTTTCCCAGGCTGCAAGTTTTGAAAGTGTTGCTCCGCACATTCATAATGTTGAGCGCGATTATCTGATCCCAGTTATTGGGAAAGAATTGTACGATAAACTCAATGATTTTTATAAATCAGAATCCGGAGCTGATTCCAGTAGGAGTGGAGTGGATGAATTAACCCTTGAATTACTCCGGTTGGCACAATCGGCTGTTGTTCATCTGGCGTATTGGATTGGCTTTGATCTGCTCAATTCCCATATTACTGATGGCGGATTTAAGCGCATTGAAACGGATTCTGTAAAAGGGTTATACAAATACCAGGAAGATAACCTAAAGAGTTACTTCAGGACTAACGGGTTTAACCAGCTTGACAACGTCTTGCAATTTTTGGAAGAGAACATTAATGATTTTGATCAGTGGGGTGAATCGGAGAGTTACACGCTGTTTAAGTCAATGTTTATTTCCACTACGGAGCAGTTTAATTCCATTGTGTTTATCAATCGCAGCCGCCTTACTTTTCTGCGGATGAAGCCACATCTTCAGTTCATTGAAGATACCGAAATCGCCCCTCTACTGGGTGAAGTTATTCTTTCCAATATTAAGGATGAACTTGTTAAAGTAAGTCCTGAACCCAGGGTGGTTAAACTACTCCCATATATTCGCAAACCCTTGGCTTACCTTGCATCGGCGCTACTCATGGAAGAATCAGGTGCGGATCTGAAAGACAACGGTTTGTATTTCAATTCCAGTCGGGCTATTGGAATGAATTCGACAGAAAAACAGCCTTCATCGGATAACCGGATTGCCATTCTGGTAATGCGCAACCGGAATTATGGCAATGCATACCTGGATCAGTTGCGTACATATCTGGAGAAAAATAGTGTCGAGTGGCCAGATGCTATGATTACATCGGGGAAGGTTTTCCGCAGGGATAACACGGGCAAAAAAACTTTCTGGCAATGACAACAATCGAATTAAAACTCCCTTTCCTATGGTTTCATCGCTATCTACGAAGGATGGTGCCTCAATCGTGGACCGAGATCACAGGTAAGCAACTGATTACAATCAGTGAAGTTGTTCCTGGTCAAAAGAGCGACGAAGTGAGTTTTCTTTCCTCACTCACCGGATTAAATAAAAAGATAATCAATAGGTTATCTCCCTTTATCCAATACTGGATTTATAAGAATCTTGAATTCCTCACAGATAGTGAACCCTGTTCCCATTACTTTATAATTATGGAACTTCCAGGGACCCGATTTATAGCGCCTGCCCAGAAACTCAGCAAAATGAGTTTTGGCCAGTTTATTTTTTGTGAAAGCTATTACAGTGACTGGATGAAAAGCCAGGAACCGGAGAGGCTTTACCGATTCGTGGCTTCGCTTTATCTGGAGAAAGGTGAACGGTTTAATCCGGATACCCTAGAATTGAAAGTTAATACGTTGAAAAGGGTAAATATTAAAATCCTGAAAGCCATTGCCTTTAATTATTCAATGGTTCTGAGGTGGTTACAAAAACGGTACCCGATGGTTTTTCAGGAAGGGAAAAAACAGGATGATTCGGATCTTAATAAAATGATGGAAACCTCCGTTTGGGTCAAGTTATTTGAATCTTTGGTTGGGGAGGATTTGATTCATCGGGATGCGTATGCAGATTTACCTCTTCATGCAGTCCTGAAGTATCTGACGCGCAAATACGTGGATTCCATTAAAAATTGATCCTGGATTAAATTAAAATCATGGAAAGATGAATACTAAATTTTCAGAGCTTGTCCAGTATTTCAGGGAGATTGCTTGTCAGCATATCGCGATCGGGCACAGTGCAACAGAAAATCATTTTTACCGTTTTGAGATTGATGAGGTATTGATTGGGTTAAAAACGGTCAATTATCCGGCGCTAATCCTGGAAGGATACCGGTGCAATCTGATCGATAACAAAAGCGATAATATTCTGAAAGATCGGACCGGGGCCTTTATCCTACTGGATCATTTAAGTGATTTGGGGGATTTTGATACCATGCACGCTATTTGGGATCGGTTGGAAGGAATTGCTGATGATATCGTTATCCGGATCAAAAAAGACAAACGAAATTCTCAAAGCCAGGTTATCCGGGATTTTGATCTGAGTTCTGTTGAATATACCCTGATTGCCAATGAACAGGATAAGAATTTTGGGGTAAGGTGTACGTTTAAGATTTTGATCCCTTTTTTAGGTGATTGTGATGAAACGAAGTGGAATTACGATGCTGTAGTTACTGTTTAAATTCTGAAAAACGTACGATATGGCTATTTATACTGATTCGATGGGAAGTGCAGCTGAAGTATCCGGGCATGATGACTCAAAGGAACAAAATGCGGTTGTCCGCAAATGGATTAGCATGGTCCAGAAACGGTTAAAATTAAATACTGCTTCATTTAGCCATGGTAAAAATCAGTCCAGGTTTCATCACGGACGGTTGGAACGCAAATTAAGTGACAGCCTGAAATCTCAGACCAAACAGAAGTACGGTGTTATTGACCAGGCTTCAATAATCTTTGAGCGGCATGGTGTCTTTGTTCACAAAGGTGTTGGCCGGGGGTATAAAATGGTTGGTGGAACTGTTGTGAGGACTGCCAAAAGTGTTGTTTCGTTAACAACCCGAGTTCCCAGGGAGTGGTTTAATCCGGCGATTGATCAGTTAATGCCGGAACTGATTGAAAAGCTGGAACAAGTTAATGCGGATGCGGTTATCAATGCCACCAGGTTAACCATTAAATAAATTGAATAACAAGTCCTTCCAATTTTAATTCGGAGATTTGGAGAATGGTTGGATATCGATGTGGATAGGGGGCTACTTTCCTGTAAGGTTACAACGAACTAGGAGTGTGTTAGAAAGTTTAAATATTCAGTTAAACATTAATATTTCATAACGCATGTTACCAAACGTATTTCTCTCATTTCATGTATTTTCTAAAAGCAGAGATAACTTGGAAAATAAAAAATGCTAAAAATATTTTAAGTAAGTAATCCCATAAGTTAACACTAAAATTTAAATCTATTTTTTCAGGTAGTACCTTTGAAAGAGTATTTGCTGGATTCATTAATTGAGGAATTATATTACAATAATGAACTAATTCGCTCCACGTTAATTGGATACTTTCTTTATTTATATTTAGGCCATAAGATAGTTTTTCTGAAATGCCTACTACTATAAGTAAGTAAAAGAAAAGTGTAAATCCTATAGCAAACAAAACAGGTTTAAGCCAATTTTGACCAAAATTATTTGTTTGTCCAATCCATAAAATAAACCTATCAATACCTAATATTTTTTTATGCCATTTAACTTTAGCAAAAGATTCATTTTTAAATGCACTCATTTCAAGAGCCTTAAAGTGTAAAGAAGTAATTCTGTCTCCTTGTTTTTCTAAAGCAAACTTAATTTGTCTGTAAATTTCCTTTTTGTAGGTATATTCTTCAGATGATACAGAAATAGAAGGATTTAGCTTTTTGTCATCAAACCATTTTACATTTGCAACTATTATTTCTGTTAAAACGCTATTGTAAATTCCTATTTTATCAAAAGTGTTCAAGAAAGCATTAAAAAAGTGTGTCTTCCCCATGTTGGAATGAGCAATCGAAAACTCTGAATTTGGATTAAAGGCTTTAATTGATATTAACGATAAAGTTGAATAATTATTAAAAAAATCAAAGCTCAGATTATTGAAACATGAATGACTAAATACAATATTGCTTTTGTAGTTATTCCCCGATATTTTTGTTAAAAGAATGTTACATGAGTTAAAGTATAGGTCCCCTTCCAATTGCTTTGATGTATCAATTGTAAGTTCTTCAATTTGACTATTGCAACCATTAATTATAAACTGTTCTCCAAATTTGCCAGATTGAATATAAACTTTATTCAGTGCGCCTATTTTATTATTTGTTTCGTCTTGTATTGTAAAACTTATTGATTTTTTAAAATCGGTACCTATAACTATTAAATCGGATGAAATGGGCACCGCCGAAATTGACAAATCATCTTCAAATATCCCATCATTAAATATTAAGCTACCTATTCTACCAGCCCAAATATGAATGTCATTTTTAAAATTCGATTCTGTAAATACAATAGAGCCAGTTGTAATATTTTCAAATCTTACTTTTGCATCTATAATACTATTATTTCTTATTGAAACATTATTATTAAGTTTCGCCTGACTTATATCAAATAGCCTTTCAACTGTAGAATCATTAATGTCAAAACTTCCCTTATTTGAAATTAAAGTTCTGACTTGTATTGTTCTAATTATTGATTTTTCACAAATCCTGACACCACGTTCTATCTGATTATTGTCATTGAAAAAGAGTCCTTCTATTTTCGTATTCTTAAATTCTAAATGGTAACCATCAAAGTTAAATACTTGGTCGTATTTGGTGGCACGACAATTATTAAACGAAATATTCTTTTTAAAGACACACCCAATAAATTTTATTCCGCAATTTAGGTCTATATTTTCTATGAAAACCCCATTTTCAAATACACAATTTTCAACAGTAATTCCATTCGCTATCAAGTTATTTTGGATATTAACTTGGTCAGGAATCGTTTCTCCAGAAATCTTTATTTGATTTCCCGATTTTGATATTTCAGTTATAAATTGGATTGCTGTCATTGTATAAGTGGCGTTTTTAATATGTTTAGTAACTAGTAATAGATAGACACGCTACTAACCTTCGCTATTGCTACCAACTTAAGCTGAATAAACGAAAGGATGTTGCGTGTTATTTTTGTAAAAGTAAAAAGTATTTTATTCCGAATTATATCAAATGTGAGTTTTTTAATTGAATAAGATCACTTTTAAACTGTCCTATCCTTCCTCTGTCCATCCCGCTAATTTAGCCAAAATAATGAGCGGAGCCAGAAGTTACGAGTGCAGGATTAGTTTTTAAAATCAAAGGGAAAGAGATCAGCAATGACATCAGTTCCATTCGGGCTGATATGACTAAGTTAATCAATGAGCAAGCCCACATGAAGATTGACAGTCAGGAATTTCTGAAAACAGTCAATGGTATTAAATCGCTAAATAGGATCATTGCCAAACATAATTTCTTTAACAGGATAAATTGAAAATACCAGATTTCTCAATTTACTTATTAGATTGATTCATGGTTCGATTAATTTATTTCAATTATGTATATAAAATTTTTTAGTACTTTAATCTGCTCTGTCAATGGCTTACCGGAAACTGCACTAATTGCCTGAAGCTTTGGAGGAGTTGGCAGCAAATCAATAAGATTAAGAAGATATGCTGTTTTAATTGCATAAGAAGCGTTTTCCGCACCAATGTGTTTTGCGTTAATTATGCCAATAACATTGCCTTTTTCATCAAACAAAGATCCTCCACTATTACCTGGTTGAATTGGTGCGGAAATTTGATATGAAGTAACATCTCCTTGAAAGCCTGATTTAGAACTTACTATCCCATTAGTTAATTTAATCTCATCACCCATTGTTGAACGAAGAGGATATCCTAAAACAAATATATTTTCTCCAACATTAACAGTACTTGATCTAATTACATAAGGAATTGATTCAATATTTGAGAAACTTAAATCATCAATTTTAATAATTGATAAGTCGTTATTTTTATCAGATATTAGAACTTTAGCCGAATAACCTTTATCAAAATTTCCATCAATACCTCGCACTTTGATTGATTTTGCACCATCAACAACATGAAAGCACGTAATAATTATACCATCAGATGAAATTCCAAATCCTGAACCACTAGATTTACGTGTTTCTGGTAGTTTCGAAGTCCCAAATTTTTGAACTTCAATTTCTGAAGGGAACATTTTTGTATACTCAATATTTTTAAAAGCTTTTAATCTATAACGCTGTGGATTATTCTTTTGCAAACCAAAAATGTCACAATATTTTTCCCACGTAATTTGCTTTGTAAATTCAAAATTGCCTCTGTCGTTTAGAGTAAATCTATTATTTTCGCCTAAACTATTTTCTAAAAAAAATTCATTGTAATTGGCATTTGACTCAATTCTCATTTTAGTAGATTCTGCATTATTGTATTGATTAATAACAAGCTGAAAGTGTGAATTTCCATCGTTAATTATTGCAGCCTTATCCTCATTATGGTTATACTCTACATTTCTCTGGTCATATAATGCTCCATCTATATAGATTGACATACTAGCTCGAATTTTATATATCCCAACTATTGGCGTAAAGTTTTGAATATTTTGACTGATGTAACTTTTAAAATCAGCTTCTGAAACTAATTTATTAGTTTCCTTTTCGATTTTTTGATTTGGATTAAGTTTTGGGGTAGGGTTATTTTTAGGTGTTGAAAAATACAATTCGTTAAGATACCCTTGTACGCCATTGTAATCTATAAAATACATACCTGTCACAGGACCAGAGATGATTTTAACCTGTTGGCCAGCAGGAATTAAGGCAAAATATTCGAAGGCATCTTGAGTTTTTCTCAATTTGCCATCCATATCTAATGTTTTGTATGTTGGAGTTGTTGTGGTTATTGTGGTTGATAGATTTACTCCAAAGAAATTGAATCCAAATTTTATTTCATCCTCAATTATATCAATTTTTGTCGTTGATGAAGGAAGGGTCTCAAAAACCAAATTGAATTCTAAAGTCTTCCCTGTATAAGCAAAGTAGTGATGTTCGGGACAGAAGGGAATATTATTTGCTTTTATTAATTTATATTTTGACTTTGTTTCGCAGTCGCGTATGAAAAAGGCGCTGCCAGCACAAATCCAGGCTCTTCCTATTGCAGGGGGACTTGTACACTTAAAATATATTGTCGTATTAGAATTGGTTTTCTCAATTTTGACAATATCACAAAAGTCCACTTCTTTACTGCTATATGAAGGATTAATGATTTGTCCAAAACTAGTTTGTCCATTGAATAGAAAAAGTATTAAAATTAGTTTTAATGTTCTTATCATGTCGAACTGTTGTTTTTTGGCATTTTGAGTTTATTCTGGTAAATATACAAAGTATTTTATTCTTAATTATATCAATTGTATGTTATTTAATTGAATACGCTCACATATAAATTGTCCTTTACTTCTTCCATTTGTCCCAATAATTTAGCCCAAAACAAAGAGAATGGCCATAAGTTACGATCGCAGGATTAGTTTTTACATCAACGGCAAAGAGATCAGCAATGACATCCGGTCCATCAGGGCTGAGATGACCAAGTTAATCAACGAACAGGCACGCATGAAGATTGGCAGTCAGGAATACCTGAAAACTGCCAATGGAATAAAGTCGCTCAAAGGAATTATTGCTGAACACAATGAACAGATTTCCGGAATATCAAAATCATGGAGTCTGGCCCGTATGGGGGATAGTTTTAACCGGTATTTCTCCATGATTCAGGCTGGAGCTGCGGCCGTTGTTGGATTAGTCCTTGGTTTTAAGGCTTTGGTCAAAGTTTACAATGACTTTGAAGAGCGGGTTTCAAATCTTTCTGCCCTTACTGGTTTATCCGGCAGGCCTTTGGAATGGCTATCCCAGCAAGCCAAAGATTTAAGTACAAATACCCTTGATGGAAGTATCCGGGTAACGCAAAGCGCCCAGGATATTGTTGATGCGTTTACCAAGATGGGTTCTGCCCGCCCTGAATTACTTAAAAACAAAGAAGATCTTGTTGAAGTTACTAAACAGGCTTTAATCCTGGCAGAAGCATCGAAGATGAAGATGGAGCCTGCCATCGTTGCTGTTGCCGCGTGTATGAATCAGTTTAGTTTAGGGGCTTCGGAGGCCGGTCGCATCATCAATGTGCTAGGGGCCGGCTCCCTGGAAGGAAGCGCGGAGGTGGAACATCTTACCAAATCTTTATCTACCGTGGGTACCGTGGCCCACAATTCAAACTTAACTCTTGAACAGACCATTGGTATTTTGGAAACATTGGCTGAACGCCAGTTAAAAGGGGAGGAAGCAGGAACACAGTTAAAGTCCTCACTGATCAGTTTAAAAGCTGCCGGGCTTGGTTATTCAAGTGGCGTGTTCAATGTGCGTGATGCTGTTGTGGAGTTAAAAGCCAAAATGGATGCCAGCGGTGACTCTATTGAGCGCGATAGCAAGCTGATTGATGTTTTTGGGAAACGCAACATTACCGTGGGGACTATTTTAACCAGCAATATTGGCCGGTTCGATTACTTTTCAAAAGCAGTCACTGGTACCACGGTTGCCCTGAGGCAGGCTGCTGTCAATTCGGATAATAACAATGCCAAACTTGCACAGGCAGGGAACCGGATTGCTAACATTGCCAATGAATTAGGGGGAAAGCTGACCCCAGCCATGCACGCGGTAACCGGATATTTTGGGACATTTTTAAGATGCCTGATCGTGCTAATTGACGTTTTTGGCCAGTATGCACGGGTAATTGTCACCTCTGCTTTAGCCATTGCGGGTTATACCTTTGCTGTAAAGCTTCAAACGTTATGGCAGGGTAGGGCGAACCAGGCTACCATATTACAGATCATTACCCAAAAGGCCCAGGCTGCGATAACCTCTACCTTATCCTTTTTAAATGGGGTGTGGAGTATTTCCCTGATGCTTGTCACCGGAAATATCAAAGGTGCTACCGCGGCGATGAGGGTCCTTACCAGTACTATGAAATTAAATCCTATTGGTTTGATTACCAGTCTTATTATTGCAGGTGCATCAGCCTTTCAATATTATACGGAGAAAAAAAGGGAAGCCGCTGAAGCTGCTAATTCGGCAAACAACATCCTCAGAGAGGAACAATCGCTGCTCGCTGGCTATTCTTCGGAAATCATTAAAGAGAAAAACAATCTGGGAACAATGATTGGTGCTATTCTACGGACCAATGAAGGGGAGCAGATACGAGTAGAACTCATTAAGCGATTGAAAGAACAATACCCTGGTTTATTGGGATTTCTGGATGGTGAGAAAGTATCCAATAAAGAGTTGAAATTAATCCTGGCTGATGTAAATCTTCAATATGGCGAAAAGATAAAGCTGGCTGCACTCCGGGCAGGCAGCGAAGCACTTAACAATGCCTCGGTGAAGGCCGAAGAGCGCAAATTGACCATTGAGGATGAGCTTTTAGAGATTGAAAAGCAGCGGTACCGGATTGGTGATAAAAAATCAGATGAACAGGTAGGCGTACTTAATAAAGAGTATGAGCAGTTAAACCTAAACCTGGCAGGATACAAAAAGAAGCAGGAAGATATTGCCGTCTCAGTGACCAAGATCAATGATCAGGCCAACGAAAGTAAAACTGTTGCAGGGGTTGAAAAGCAATTGACTGCTCAACTGAATGCCCGGGCCATTTACAGTGGTAAGTTAAAGATAGCTCGCGATGATGATAAAAAGAGCGAAGCGGAATTTTATCAGCAGCAGATTGATCTGACTGATGACCAGATAAATCTGCTTAATAATAAGAAAAAGGGATTATTAGCTGCACAATTAATCGCTCCCGGTTCAACCGATGATGATGAGGTAAGTGGTCACAGTGATTTGGTGAAGTTAAAGGAGCGCGAGCTTGCTGCTGCAAAGGAACTGCCAGGCAGTACAATAGCTGAAATAACCTTTCGTAATCAAAAGGTTGAAGGGATTGAAAAGGAGATTGCAGCCTTAAATAACCTGGGTAAAGCTCACAATGAATTGGTGGAGAAGGAAGATAAAATTGATTCACGGAAGGATAAAAAGACCCTTGAACGACTTCAGGCTGAGAACAGTAAACAAATTGCGCTAATCAATGAAAATCATTTAAAGGGGATCTCCACCGATGAGCAGTATAAAGCGGAACTTATTGCACAAGAATTTGTTTTTCAACAAAGTAAAGTCAATAGCTTCAAGAAAGGAAGCAAGCTCTATGAGGAGGCGGTGGCTGCCTTTAATACGCTGATGGTGTCGCAGAGCGAGAGTTTTAAACAGCGAATGCTCGATGCAGACAATGCCCTGGACCAGGCGAAGCTAGATAATCTGAAAGATAAGATTGATAAGGAGAAGGCCATTGAAGAGCTGAGATGGAAAAATGAGTTGATTGCTTTGAAAAAGCAATTAGTGGTCAGGCTGCAGTTAAAGACTGAGGAAAAACTACTCAATGACAAGATCAATGCGACCATTGCAGAAAAAACAAAAGAGCACAATCATACGGTCAACAAACTGGATCAGGCCGGTTTGATTCAGCAGCAAATGAACAAGGCTATGATTCATGAAGCCGGGGCATACAGTGATGAGCAGAAGTGGAAGGCCGGAGCTGAAAAGAACAAAGCCCAGTTTGAACAGGATCTGCTCGATGCAGATGACAATGAAGTCCTCAAGGCACAGGCTGAAAGGCGTTATGCGGATGGTTCACTCAAAATTAAAGAGGAACAGATCAGCAAGGAGTACGGGATCAAGGAAGAAAAACTGAAGAATATTTCTGATCTGACCGGAGCCATGATAACGGCTGTTGGAATTGAAACAGATTTAGGCAAGGCCCTGTATTTATTTCAGCAGGGACTGGCCATTGCCTCCATCTGGACAGAATATGGGAAACAGTTGATGCTGATCAATACCCAGGCACTCATGATGGGGCCGATTGCCGGGCCTATCTGGGCTGCAACGCAGGATGCCAAAGCAACAGTTACGGCAGCTGTGGCCACGGCGGTTGTTCTAGGTCAGACGGTTGCCAATATGACCAATGTCGGAGGCAAGAAAAAGAAGGGTGGATACAGTGAAGGTGGATTTACCACCCCTGGCGATAAGATGGAGGTAGCAGGTGTTGTTCATCGGGGAGAATACATCATACCACAGGAAGGAGTTAAAAACAGGTCGTTACTTCCCTTTATTGGTGCGATCGAAGAGGCCCGAAAGAATCATAGCTTATTAAATCTGGACTTAAATCCACTCATGATACAAAGTCAATTGTCAGGTGATTATAAGCTATCTGGACAAAGTAATCCCGTTTCATCAATACCTAAAGTAAGTTCTTTAAAAGAACAACCTGGGCAGGAATTGGAATTGACAGCAGCTGTCAAAGAGTTAAATCGTCAGCTAAAGGTTGGCATAAAAGCCAATGCGTACATCAATAAGTATGGACGAAACGGGTTGGATGAAGCGATTAGTGACATTTCAAAGTTTAAGAAACAAGTCTACAAATCCTGATATGAGACTCACAGTTAACAACAAGGCTATTGCATTACCCTTGGATGGAAAGATTAGCATCGAACGGGTATCCCCGTTTATGAATGACAATTCGGGAAGCTACTCATTTCCCTTTCCGGTTCCAACGCTTCCCAATCAGCAGAATCTGGATTGGCCGGGAAAGCTCCAGCGTGTTGGAGATGTTGTCGATCAGACATTCATTTTAGAAGAAAATGGAATCCAGATTTTGCGTGGTGCTGTAGCTTATGATTCAATCACCAAAGATGAAATTGGGTTAGTGCTTCAAAGCGGGAATACAGAATTCAGTAAAAAGATGGAAGGTGAGACGTTATCCTATCTTGATCTGGGCAGTGAATGGTTTCCCTACTATATTGATGCAGAAACGAATCCCACGAATAGTTTTCTGGCAAAATTTGCAGCCTGGGATCTGGCCAATACGACAGATAATGGCATTTATGTGGTTGCACCGTTTCGCATCAAATTAGGAACCACTTTGTTTACTGTTAATTTGCAGGAATGGAGTGGTGCAGGGGATACCCATTTGGCGATGTATGATACTGCGGGTTCCAATCCGCTTTGGAATGCCAATGCCTGGTTCTGTCTGCAGTTCAGAATCTATTATTTGATTGAGAAAATCTTTGAGAGTGCAGGATATGTGATTACGGAGGATGAGTTAAAATACTCCGAATTCAGTAATGCTGTTATTTTTGGCAAAGTCCTTTACATGGTTCATGAGATCCGGGGACGGATTAACATTAACCTGGACAAACTCCATTACAACCAGTTAATGCCTGATAATATTGAAGTTCTGACATTTCTGAAAACCATCAAGGATCTGTTTTGCATAATCTATTTGATTGATGAAAAGAAAAAGGAGGTAAAGATCAAATTCAAAAAGGATCTGTTTCTGGCTGAAAACCTCAGTACGCTTCCCATCAGGGAGCTTGAGGGATGGAGTCATCAGGAGATCAGGGCTTCGAAGGGATTTACCCTGAAATATGTCAGCCAGGATAGTGAGTGGGATACCAAAAGCAATTATCCTGAATGGGTTAATCAGGTAGTTAATTTACCGGCACCACTTACCGAAGGTGAGATCCTTAATATCCCACGCCTTGACCGTGATTTCGTTACGATCCGCAATACCGATAATGTGCTGGTATGGCAGGAAATAGGGCGTTTAAAAGATTTTCCGGAGCTTGCGGGTGAGGAAGTGGCCGAATTAAGCATTCAGGTGCCCGGTCAAAGTCAGTATATTGAGCATTCAATTACCCTGGAATCTCCTTTAGTGACGCGATACATGCAACTTGATTATACGATGATGTATTATGAGCGGGATTTTACCTCCAATATGCCACTGAGCATCACGCTTTACCATGGCAGGAAATCGTTTGCCGGCCTGGTGAATTATCCCTATTGTTCTGCTTCCAAAATATCCATGGACGGATTAATAAATACAGGTATTTCTTTGAAACCAGTTTTCTTGTACAATACGGTGTATGCCGAGTTTCTGAACTGGAAGACCTACCGCGCCAGGGAATTCACAAAGTATATTGAGTTAAGTTTAAATGATGTTGTTGCCTTGGAATGGGGTAAACGATATGTTATTGATGGCGTGGTTGTTATTTTAAACAAGATCAATTACGAATTGCCTTATTGCGGAATTGTAGAACTGGATGGATTCACAGGGTAGTATAACACTGAAATGTCATCCTTATTCATATTAAAAACAAATTAGGATTGACCAACGTAAACTGACTATTGTTTGATTAAAGGGATTTGAAGAATACTATTTTTAGCCTCCTCAAAAATGATTTTATAAAATCATATGAATGAATTGCATTATGTTTTGACTTTTTGTAATGAATACTTAACTTAATTATAAATATTTAAATTAATATGGTTCAATTGGACGAATTAAAAGACGATGAATTAGATGGTGTTAAAATCTCTCCTGATTTAATTGATTTGCTTAAAATGACTCAGGATGAGGATAATGAATTTTTAAGAGCAAATATAGACGCAGTGGTGGAGACTATATGTTATTTAGGGTCGGACGAAACAACGATGGATGAACAGCAATTGAAAAACATCCGGTTTGGTCTGATAAAGGATCTAACAAGCGTGCGAAATATTTTGAAACAATTGGGAAGAGCGGGAATGATTTCCGGCATGGCATTGCTTGAATCGGATTTGATTTCAAATTTGTATGATTTTGGAGAAATGTATTTGAATTGTTAAAATGGATGCTCAGCGTTAATTCCCCCTGAATGAATCCTACTCTTTAAAAACTGCTACAAGCGCCTACAACCGCACGTAGCGGTTTTTTTGTCCTTTATTTTCGACTGACAAGCCAATATCTTTCGCTGAAAAAGAAAAAGATATGAGTTCTATACTGGCTTGTCCTGATTATGCCTCAGGGTTGGTAAACCTTGTTGGAAGCATGAAATCATTTATCATTCAGTCTGATAGTGAAGTTGCTTTCACCTTGCAGCAGGGGGAGATCGTAATCCTGGATGAGAAGTATATGCCAGTATTGACGCCTTACAAGGGGTCAGAGGTCAGTCTGGTCGATATTGATCTTCGTTTGGTACTTGAAAGGCTACTGGATATTGTGATTCCTGAGCCATCTACAACAGTTATTGAACAACTTGGTGGCTTCGCCGATTTTACAGCCAGCATTGATACCTTAACTCAAATCGTTTTTCGGGTACTTAAGGGAGGTGTTGCTGAATTGAATTTACTGGAGGCAACACCCTGGATTGAACAGCATTGGCTTACCTGGCAACCACAAACGAAGTTTATCATACAACAGGCACCTGAGTGGCTTAGTCTTTACCCTTTACAAGCAGGTAATGTCATGATAACTGCCTATTTTACAGATGGGACAAGGTATACCGGTGTTTATGCTATTTTGGAAGCAGGAAAGCTTTACAGCATCAATACCAGTTGGAGTGAAGTTGCTGAATGGCTGCCTGGAGATGCCGGCAGTGGGAGTGGAGAAGGAGATCCGGTCGGGTATGGACAACAGGTTGCGTGGGATGTTTGGTTTGCCGTTGGGGGTGTTCAAAAAACTCCGGTTCAGCGTTACCAATTAAGACCTTCTACCGATGAGGAACATTTATTCGTATGGGTCAATACCGTTGGTGGCATCGATTCTTTTTCATTCACCGGGTCATTGGAAGAAGATGAAAAGCTGGAGCAAAAAAACCTTTTGTATGACAATGACACCATTGGTGAATATGATCTGCGAAAACCCAGGGAATACAAGCAATCCACCGGTTATTTAGACAGCCTGGAGAGTTTCTGGATTAAGGATTTCTTTTATTCAAGAAAGAAATACCGGGTCCGTCCAGATGGATCATTCGGGAATTTATTTGGTATTAAAGCCATAGCTGTTGTAAGTTCAAAGATCCTAAGTAGCAGCGAGACGGATGAGTTTAATTATGAGTTCACCTACCGGCTGGGCAGCGATGAACAACTACTTAATCTGGACCGAACGATAACCACATTACCGGCGCCAGTGGGGTTGAACGCTTTTTTTTTGACTGATTTACTCAGCTCTTTAACTGAGGCATCCTATCACGAAGCATTAATCATGGCCGTCCAGTCACCTTATGCTATTGGGTGGCAGAAGCTCAGTATGGCAGAGCTGTGGGGTGGGGGATTGCCGTTTCATGTGGACGGAACGACAATCCGGATCATCAATGGCCGTCTGGTTGCAGTCGGTGGTATGGGAGGAGGGGATATTTCGTACATCGATTTGATTAAAAGTTACCTGGACAGTTTGAACATCTCCTACAATGATTCCCAAACCATCCTGATCAGCGGTGCAATGCTGTGGGTGAGTGGACTTACCTATACTTCAACGGACACCGTTGTGTATAAGATTATGGGCCAACGGTATACGGCGGTAAAGACAACCTTGACCCTTGTGGCCGCTGATCCGAACCTTTCACGAATTGATATTTTTTATGCGGATCAATACAGCAACATTGGCATTTTAACGGGTACACCGGCCTTAAACCCCTTAAAGCCGGAACTACCGGAAACTGAGGTGGAAGTGGGATCGGTTTTAATCGGCCCGGGAGCATTAACCCCAGGTAATGCAGACGTTGAAAAGGTTTATGACGAGCATACCCCGGATGAATGGACTCCAACAGAAGTACATGATCCCGATTTACTTGTTGATTTGGATTGTCTGGTTGAGCCCTTATCAGGCACTAAACGAATACAGGTTTCTATGGAGGCGACCATCGGCCAGGCTGATCACAAGGTTGGCGATGCGTATCACGGTGGGATCATATTTAAAATTCTTAGTCCTACCTCCGGTTTAATTGCAGCCACTGAAGATACTGCCATTGATGTGTTTTATGAGAGTTTATCTGGTGGTACTCCATACAGCACCGGAGCACACGGGATTGATATTGGAACTGGAAAAGCCAATTCGGATCTTCTCAGTTTGCATCCCAGGGCAAAGGATCATGCGATTAAATATTGTAATGAATTGATTGTAGTGCCTTACGATGACTGGTATTTGCCATCAGAGCAAGAATTGTACACGATGTATGTCAACCGGTTTTTGATTGGCAATTTTGCCACAAAAACCTATTGGTCGAGTACTGAAGTGACAGGCGCATCGGACTGGCAAAAGGCACGTTGCCTGCGATTTTCAGATGGGACCATATTTACCAGGGATAAAAACAATGCCTTTTCTGTAAGGGCTATCCGAACGTATAATGACCTGACTGATCCGCCGGACCCGGGCGCTGATTCTTACCTTACGTGCGAGAATACTGTGTTGAGTTTCGTCTCCGTAGATCCCGTGGCTGTTCGTGATGGAATTTTAAGTTTGAATATCAAAAGCTCACTGCCCTGGCGTGATGATTCAATGCTACGGATTGAATCCTATCTGGGGAATCTTAGAACAGGGAGTGTTTCCATGTCACGCTTTACCAATATGTTCTCTTACCGGCCGGGGGATAATACCTGGCGTATGATAGCGATTCAGATGTATCAGTTAGCGCCTACACAAAACATTCTCGACTGTTTTCGGATTACGCTTTCCGGGAATTGGCCAAATCATCTGGATCTTGGATTTGATGATATACGGTATCAGCATGGGACCGTTGAACCGGAACAGGCCAAACAGGAAGCCCGTTGGCAAACGGATTACCGGTTTGTGGAGCCAGCCGATGGAATTAGGATGCTCTTTACAACCCTTTATCCATATCTTAAAAATACTACGAAAATTTCGCTTAACGGAGTGAGGCAAATTAAGGGTGAGTATATGCATTACATTGAATATCAGGATAAGATCTATTTTTATTATCCTCCTGAATCAAATAGCGGATGGGTGATTGATTATGACACGTTGGTGGCGGAAATCGATCAACCGGTGGATCATGGAAGCGGATCTGTCTGATTTAACCATTACTAAATATCAACCGTATGGAACCCGATTATATACCTTTTATCCCCGAGGATGGATTAATAAAGCTCAGACAGATTGAGCCGTTTAGTCTTGGTAACGTCAATATTCAATTGTTTGTAACGGCGCTCATTGAGTTATTGGGAAATGATTTTTATGAGTATTGGCGTTTAAAAGGGAGCACCGGGGTTAAGACTCCCGGCTATGGAGTTCTTTATAACTGGTTTGCAGCTACCAGTGTAAAGGGAATTACGCCTACAGGGTACCGGCTGCCAACACGTGCTGAAGTATTGTCACTTATCCATGACAATGGATTTAGTTCGCTTTGTAATGAGTTAAAAGATACAGGGGTTATTTTTTGGGATGATCCGAATACGGGAACGAACGTATCCGGATTTAGGGCACGTGGCACTGGGTACCGCGACTTATTAAACGATGGTTTTTTTGGGCTCAGGGATGAGTTTATCATCTGGACAAGTTCAGATGGCGGAATTGAGGCGGCTGATCAGGGAACCATGTTTCTTCTTCCCAAGGCCAGTGAGCCGTATGTTTACCTGAATCCTAAAGTCGATGGTGCATCCATCCGGCTTATACGTGATACGGCAGAGGGCTGGATTCAAGGTGAAAAAATCATTGATTTTGATGGGAATAGTTACCAGACTGTTAAGATTGGTGGTCAGGTATGGACCACTTCAAATCTTATCACCGAACACTTTAACGATGGCACAAAGATACCCTTTGTTGAAGATCACGCCAGATGGTTTACTCTTGCTACGGAAGGAATGTGCTATTATGAAAACGATTCAGCCAATGGCTACAGCCAGGCAGCGCCGCAGGAAATTCGGGTTCACAAACATGATCTGATCAATTTTAAGGATACCGAATCACTGAAATGGCGAATCATTGAGCTTTCGGATACTCAAATACAGATTGTTGCCGATGGTCTTGTAGCAAAGACCGACGATCCGGAATCACAAATTCAGAGTGACTGGATACAGTTGGATGAGTTATTACCTGATTTTATTAAAAATAAGCCAGCCATTCCAGAAGCCCAGGTTCAATCTGATTGGAATGAGCTGAATACAGAAGCGCTGGATTACATCAAAAATAAACCTGAGATACCGGATTCTCAGGTACAAAGTGATTGGGATGAGGCAGATACAGAAGCTTTGGCCTTTATTCAAAATAAGCCCGATATTCCAGAAGCACAGATTCAATCTGATTGGCTGCAAACAGATAGTGAGGCAGTTGACTATATCAAAAACAAACCCGATTCGTTAGGTAGTGGGGGAGATGGTGTATCTTCTTATACCTACATGGCGTATGCTTCAGATGGGGTAGGAACAGATTTTACCAATGTGTTTAATCCCGATCTTGACTATATCGCCATTAAAACCATTACCTCACCTCTTGTTTCACCGGTTGCCGGCGACTTTACCGGATTATGGAAAAATTACAAAGGGCCGATCGGAGAACCGGGTGATGATGGCCTTCCTGGTGGGCCCGGATCTGACGGTTTACCGGGAGCAGACGGGGCAGATGATCATTCAATGGATGTTTACCTGGATTTTTTAAGTGTTACCCCTTTTGTTTACAACTGTCCTTACGCTCTAAAGTTTACATCTCAAATAAGCGAAAGGACTGGAGCAACATTATCTGTTGCCCTGAACAACAACATGACCCAATTTCAGAAATTGACAGTTACACCAGCTCAAATAGGATTAATCATTTTAAAAGGAACTTTATTATGAGTATAAGACAGTACATTCAGGTTAAAGCAGCAATACCACCTGACCCAGCAGTATATTGCCCGACAAATGGTTATGTTTATGATCCAGTTGTAATAACTCCTCCAATACCAATTCCTACTCCACCTGACGAGAGTATTACATTACTATGCTCTAATTTCCTTTCGAATACAATTTATTGCATAGGAACGGGCGCACTTACTTATACAGTTTATGATTCTACCGGAGCTGTAATTTTTACTCAAAATAAGTTATCATATACCTATTTTACTTATAATTATTCGGTATCTGCTGCTAACCCTTATTACACAATAATTGCAACACCCCAGATTGCGAATCATATATTGACATTCGCTATTGCATCTCACGCTTCCTATCAGTATAATCAACCCATATATGCCGCATGGATAAAAGCTCCCTATATGACCTCATGGCAAGGAATGTTTACTTATCTAATTACTTTGCAAGCATGCACCATTCTTAGCACGGCAGATAATGTTACACAAATGGGCAGTATGTTTAATGCATCTGGTATTTTAAGTTTTAAATTCCCATCGAGTATGAACGCATTACTTACGGCAAATTTATTATTTACCAGCTCAATGATTAAAACTGTTGATTTTAATAATTGTAGTTTTCCTTTATTAACCAATGCTTCAGAGATGTTTAACGGGTGTAAATATTTTCGGTCGTTAGATATGACTATTACTGCACCAAAATTGGTTTTAATGGATAAGTTTTGTCAGTTGAATACTTCCTTAAAAACAGCTAATATGAATTTTGATGTTACCAATATTACTCAGAATATTGGTATGGATAATTGTTTTAATTCATGCACATTATTAGAGTCAGTAACTTTGCCAAATTTTTCAAATTCTACATACACGATTACATTATCTTATTTTGTTAATTACTGTACAGCATTAAAATATATTACTTATCGTGGAACATTAAGGGTTAATTCATCGATATATAGTCCAATTTACAAATGCCCCAATATAGATACAATAAGAGTCAAGGGGGATGTAGTGTGGATTTCCGGAAGTTTTGCGCTTGTTGATACAGGACAGTATAGTCAATGCCCTCATGTTATCTTTGAGAAAAATATTAATAATGTAATTATGACAACTGGCTGTAAAGACATGCAATTTTTACAGGATATAACAAATATACTTAATTTTCAATGTTCAGATGGTGAGTTTACATCATTTAACCACCCGACAATGACGTTTAACCGATTAGTAATGGGGCACCGACCCGGTTATAAAATAACCAACTTAAATATCAATTGGGCAGGGTGCGTTTTCCCAGCGGGCACTTCAACTGTTCCAATTATATACTTTGGAGGTAGTTATACTGCAGCTGATTGTAACGCTATTTATTCAGCTTTACCCGTTGCGTCTGTTCCTACGTATATTGACTTTAGGACTTGTGCAGGCTATTCAACAAGTACAAAAACTATTGCAACTGCAAAAAACTATTTGTTTTTGTAAAATAAAACACGGATTCTCAAGCAATTGCCAATGAAAAAGAATGGAATGTTTTGATACAGCTGCATCCCGAAGATGGAATTCCGGTAATTTAAAACCTGAAAATCGAACATTAAAAAACCCTGATTTCAGGGTTTTTTGAGGAATCAAAAGGGAAGTTCTGCAGGTACAATCTTGTTTTTCTTAGCTTTTTTAGGCTTTGAGGTTTTTGTCGGTTCTTCTACTTTTTCAGGTACTTCAGAGGCATCTTCTTTACGGCTTACATAGACTGTAAATTCACGTCCAAATTTGTCTGCTTCTTTCATTTTTGCAATTTCAAAAGTTGCGTAAGTATCTCCGTTATAATTGTAGCAGAGATTGTTAAGATCATTCATGTTAACGGTAACTTTAATGATTTGGAGACCTTCTACCTGTTTGCCTTTTCCTACAAAAATCTTCTTGAAAGTTTTCATGATATTAAATTTTAAGTTTAAATTACATGCAAGGTATTAAGGATATCACCTGAGGGGCAGTCAAGAAACCGTGGAATACCGTAAGGAGGTACGACTGAGGATATGCCGCGAAAGTTCTTTACTGAGGGAACCGGTACCTAAAGGGATACCTTCCTTAGTGTGTAATTTTCTTAAAATATCATCAAACACTTTGGATCTTTAATTGGAAAAGGTTTGGTAAAAGGTATCCTTCAAAGGTTACCAGATGGATGATCGTATTTCTGTGGAACATCAGGCAGATACAAGCCACTAATTGCAAAAAAAGCAGATCTATTGGTGAATTGCCAGTATATTTCGAAAAGAAGGAGCCGAAACTCTGAAAAACAACCGGTGCAAAAATCACCATAAAAAGGTAAATAGTTGAACCAGAACTGCCCTTAGCTTAAAAAAACGCAATCGGGGTATAAACGGAGACTGTAAAATGAACTCTGTCTAAAGCAGAATTTTGTTATAATTGAACTTTAGACAACAGAGTTTGATTACTAATTATACTCCATTTTATCAAAATCTTTTGTAATCACATTATCATTAATAAATTAGGATGTTAATCCTAATAAGTTACATATAATTTCAAGCTCTGCTTTTGCCGAATCAAGCGTTTTATATTTAGCAATTGGCATTAACTGTATATTCTTGGAGTTATAAAGTATTATTCTGATATCATTCGTTGCAGCATCAAAAGTGCGATTGCTCAAACTAAATGCCCTCCAAACTTTAGTGGATTTTATTAGGCCAATTCTCATGCCGGATTCAATATTCACCCATTTCCCGAACTGTATAATTCCAAATATATTGTTTGAAAATTTAATCCTTTTTTTATCAGAATCTATTGTTGTAGAGGTAGAAGAAAAGCCAACAAAGGCGCCAAATATTACTATAATTAATCCTGAAAATGAAAAGTATGTAATTATTAGACCAACAAAAAACAACAGCATTCCAGCTGAAGCTCCTACTGGCCCAAATGATTTATCTAATTGGTAACTTTTGTTCATACAAGTTAGGTCATATGCACCTGTTTAAATATGGATAAAAATAATTTGTAAAGTAAATATATGGAAAATTTTGATTGGAATCTTTAGAAAAGAGAAAACTTGTAGATTTGAGCTACCACAGTAAAAAAATCAGACGGAGTTCAGATTACACTCCATATATACGTGGAGATTATCCAGTCGGATTTTGTCCTTTCCTTTCATAGTATGCCGGTATAGTTTTGAGTAAACTGTTATGCATAGTGATCAAGTTTTACTTCCACAAATGAATGAAATTACACGAATTAAAGGCAGATGGTTTTCCGACAATCGGTTGAGTCTGGTAGCCATTATTGGAAATATTGTCTTCGTCGTTTACCTGGCTATTATCCGAGAAAATGACTTGAAAAATAGTGTTGAAACGCACGAAAAAAGATTGAATCTTATTGAAATTCAGATTGGTGACCTTAGAGAAAAGAAGGTTGATAAGGAAACCTTTTTACTGATCAACGAAAATTTGAATGCACTTAGATCAGATATCCGGGATATAAAAAACAGTTTAATAGACCACATAAGTAAAGAAACAAGATGAAAAAATTATGGATCAGTTTCAAAGAAACGGAATTTTACAGAACGCATAAAGAGGAGTTGGTAATTATACCAATACTACTAATTGCGTTCTTTTTGATTAACCTGATATTCAGTTTTGTATTTCCTCAATCGGCCCTTTTTGATGTGCCATCGCAGATGGAAACACTTTTCTATTTCAGTTTGAAGTTTAGTTCCATTGTTGCAATAGCATGGTTTGGGTTATGGGTTGCTTTTCCACCCCTGCACCGGCATTTGAATCGATTTTATCACGGATTCGACAACCTTGAGCTGTTTTGGAAAAATGTTTATGCAACAATTTTCTTTCTGGTTTTTCTTATTGCTGCAGCTTTAGTTGCCAAAGGTGAGATTAATGAGAATCCAGGAGTCAGAAATCAACTTAAGAAATTACTTGATTCGCAACTGAATATCAGGGAAACTTCCGAAAACCGGGGTCCAGAGGTGGATCTATTTCTGCAATCCGTGGGAGTAAAGCCTCCGGCCTCCTGGTGTGGCGCTTACATTGGTTATGATCTGAGTTATTTTCATGTGAAAAACCCCAACAGTGCCTGGTCGCCAAATTACGATAATCCGAAGGATGTGATTTGGACACCAAAGAAAGCTAATAAAAAATTGCTTCTGGGTGATGTTTTTACTGAGTACTATTCTTCGCTGGGAAGGGTAGGGCATGTAGGTTTTTACTTATTCCCAGACCAAGAGGGTTTTTTCATTATCCAGGCTGGAAATACTTCGGGCAATGGATCACGGAATGGGGATAGGGTAGGACGTAAGAAGATTAACCCAATAAAAATTCATGCAATTACCAGATACATAAACGAATGAAAAAACTAATTGGGATTTTGTTGATTGGGATTTTGTTTGATTCCTGTTTGACGGTAAGGCGTGTCGAGCGAAACTGTGATTTGTTTGCCAAAATATGTGGAACAGGAACAACTACTGAAATTCAATATAAAGACACAACGATCTTTATCAACAGGGATGTTCCGGTTTATCTTCCCAGAGATACAACTTACTTACAGGGACAGGTAACCATTGACTCCCTGGGGGCACAAATGCAGCCGACAACCATCAATAAAGGAATGGTTACAATTACCGCCAGGATAAAAAATTCGAAACTCACTGCCAGCGGCAACATAAACAGGGATAGCATCGTGGCAAATATCAGGGATTCAATTCTGATTAAGAATGCGATCAGGCATAGCAATTCAAAAACGATAGTGACAATCAGCGAGAAATATATACCAGGATTTTACCGGTTCACATTCTGGTTTACGATCATTGAATGGGCTGCGCTCTTAATTTTTGGAGCTATAAAGATTCTGAAGATGAAGTTTATACATTAGTCAAAAGAGAATGAATTGGGTATTACTCTTTGCTATTTTTATTCGATTAGTGTGATAGCTGATTGTTGGTCTTCTTTTCCAATATTGTAATAGCGGGCGAAGGCTTTTGAATTTTCGGAATATCCAGACATAGAAGCAATAATTTCATTCTTAGCCCCTTTGTGATGGAGCCCACCAATAAAGACCCTTCTGGCCATGTGGGTGGAGGCAAGATCTGCTATTGATTTTTGGATGCTTTTACGAGTTTTCGGATCAATGATCGTAACCATCCTATCAATCTTTTGATCTTTAAAAAGCAGTTTTAAAGACAGGTTATATTTTTGATCAGTTATATAGGATACCAAATCTCCATTTGGCAAGTTGTATTTAGCAATAATTGCCAAAGCTTTTTTAGTCAGTGGTACCCTGGCAACACGGGCTTTATTTTCTTTCGTTTTTCCGGCAATATATTCGATACACCCGTCTATAATATTAGAGTGTTTTAAGGTTGTCAGGTCTCCAACCCTACATCCAATAAAACATTGCAAAATAAAGATGTCACGAACATGTGCCAAAATTGGATCATTTATCTGAGCTTCGAAAAGTTGGTCTCTTTCTTCTAACGTAATGAATATAGGATCTCCATAACTTTCAGAATCAATTTTAAACGTTTTAAATGGATCTTTTGTGGTCAATTCCATTCTATAGGCATAGCTGTAAAAGGCCCGTAGCCGTTTTAATTCGGAACTAAGCGTATTTCGTCTGATAACTTTCATTAAATCTTTTCGAAAATCTGTAAGATATTGTGCATCGAGGTTCTCAAATGTTGTATTGGCCCTGTACTTAAATACTTTATTGTAGGTAGTGCTCAGATGCTTTTTCCGACCAGGACTTACAGGAGCTTCATCAATGTATTTTTTAAAGTATTGAAAAAAGCTTACTTCTTTTGGTGGGATGATTTCAATTTCTTCTTTATTGATATTCTTTTTAAGATCTTCGCGCACTTGAGTAGGTGTGGGAATAGTCTTGTTTGATTCGTATGTCTTAAAAAGTTCCATTACCACCCATTTTATATGTAACAGGTCATCATTAAAATCGACGTGAGTTTGACCATTTGGTGCTAGAAATCCTTTTTTAAGTCCTTGCTTTTTATTGTCCCATTGAGCAATATTGCACCTTTTGCCAGATTAGCAATAAATTCGCTGATTATTGAAGACAATAGATAATCTTAGAGGCACATTTTTATCAATTAAGGTGGGAATTCCTTTGATAATTGTACTTCTTTTTTCGGGCTGAAATCTTGTTGTATAGTTCATTTATATAAATACTAATTTGAATTTAGTTTCGGATTACGATTGGATCACAAAATATGAGGTGTAATCATTTGATTTAATGTTTAATAAAAAATGAGTGCGAAGATGAGTGTAAAAAAATTCAAATTCAAAATCACAAATGAGTGTAAAACATTCAAATTTACACTCAAAAGTGGGTTAATCCTAATTATCACAAAAATATATTGTTTAATATAAAAAGGCTATAAATGGTTGAATATTAATAGTATATGATAATTAAATTTATTTAGACTTATTAGAAATTATAAAAAAATCGGTCGCGGTGGGGTCACTTATAAACCTGTATATCACTGATATTCAGGTTTTTTAATTTTATTCGACTAAGCCAGAAATATTAATTCAATAGCAAACTAGTCTGTGAAATTCAATATGATCTTGTATTTTGAATATTGAAGGATAGTTAGTGTCAGAATATATTTTCTCTTTTTTCCTGACACATTTTTTTAAGCAAAACCATATGTCTATTTTACATCCTTCGTGTGCCTTACCGGAAATATTATAGTCATTATATATGCTGATATATAGTATTATATAAGATTGAATTAAATTTTAACGTTTTCGTACACGGAAACGATTAGCTCGGTTGCT